>ERZ802830.2672-NODE-2672-length-15868-cov-7.32524_pt1 | contig 15868 bp, 13 predicted proteins | sample MGYA00345654_ERZ802830 | MGnify/ENA primary metagenome ERZ802830 (study PRJEB30503, sample SAMEA104212375) | marine metagenome | biome: Westerlies Biome; feature: [SRF] surface water layer (ENVO:00010504) within the epipelagic zone...; material: water...
TTCATCCAGAGAACTGTCTGGATCTGAGACTGAGCCAATCAACTCCAATTTAGAATCGGCCTGCAATAAGACAATATCACCTATGACATTTTCAGATGCTAGTGTAAAAGCTGGCGGATCGTCTACGGCATTTATCGTGATCGAAACTGTCGCAGCTGTGGATGTGTAATTTTCCTGGACGGAATTCGCCTTAAATGCAAATGAATCAGTGCCTGAGAAATCTTTATTGGGTGTATAAGTGAATTGACCGCTTGCTGATGCTTGCAATGTTCCATTCTGAGGCAAGGAATCAATCTGAATGGTAATGGATCCACCTCCATTAGTCGAATAAGTCAAGTTTCCTTGGTACGCAGTGTCTTCATCTGTAGAAAATGCGAAGGATGCTACGGTTAAAAAGAAAGAGATACCTCCGCCGCCGCCTCCTCCTCCACAGGAAGTAATGAATAAAGCTGAAAATAAAACCAATAGTGTTTTTTTAACGATGATGCTCTCCTTCTAAATCTTTTTTAATGTCTTCATGATCTCCAATCATTATATGACTCTCACTCTTAGTTATATATTTTTCAAGAAAGGGTATCAATAACAATGGAATCAAACCTCCTATCACTATTCCAGCAGTTCTTGCTCTCATTGATGGATCAATTGCTGATGCGACCAAATCTGCAATCACATGAGCGAGAGATGCACCAATTATTCCAGAAATGTATCCCTTCGAGGTTATTTTCAGAAATCTATTAATGCTCCATCCAGTATAGAATCCAATGATCACCAGGCCTACGTGGACAAATCCAAAAATAAAACCAGGCAATATCTCTCCATCTATCACTAATCCAATGTTTTGAAGAAATGCTTCCACTTATAGATTCCGTTTCATAGATTGCTTTGGATGTATTGATTGACCTTTTCTTCTAGAACATCTAATGGCAAGGCTCCTTCTCCAAGGATAACATGGTGAAAGTCCTTTATATTGTACTTATCACCCAGTGTTTTCTTTGACTTCTCTTTTAGTTCCATAATTTTTAATTGACCGATCTTATAGGCCAATGCTTGGCCCGGCATTACGAGATAGCGATCAACCTCATTCACAATGTCTTGCTCTGTTTTGGCTGCATTCTCTTTAAAAAATTCAATCGCTTCGTCTCTGCTCCAACCCTTGTAATGCATTCCTGTATCAACAACCAGTCTGATCGCTCTCCACATGTCGTAAGTAAGCGCTCCAAATTCAGAGTAAGGGTCTTGATAAAGCCCCATATCATAGCCCAAGCTTTCACTGTAAAGACCCCAACCTTCAACGTAGGCTGTGTAACCTGAATACTTTCTAAAATTAGGGATATTTTCAATTTCCATTGCAAGTGCAATCTGAAGGTGATGCCCCGGCACAGCTTCGTGAACAGAAAGAACCTCAATTTCATACTTGGGTCTCACTTCAGGTTTATAAAGATTGACATAATAGTAACCAGCTCTCGATCCGTCTGCTGAAGGTCTCATATAGTAAGCAGTCGTAGTATCAGGAGCCGACTCTGCAGGAATTGGTTTGATGCCATAGGGCATTCTAGGTAGCACTTTAAAAAGTGGCACAATTTTGGGATCAATTTTTTTGGAAATTGCGAGATAAGCTTGGAGAAGCTCTTCGGGTGTTTCAAAGTAGAATTGAGGATCTGTCCTCAAAAAATTTAGAAACTCATCAAACGTACCGTCCCAATCGACACTGTCTATAATTTGATTCATTTCTGACCTTATTCTTTTCACCTCGGTGAGTCCTATTTGATGTATTTCCTCTGGTGTCAGTTCAGTTGAAGTATGGTATCTGGCAAGATTCTCATACCACGCTTTACCATTGGGTAAATCCGATACACCGATAGAAGTTCTAGATGCGGGTAAGTATTCATTAACGAAGAAATCTTTGAATCTATAATATGCCGGAATGACGCTCTCTGATATGACTTGTATGGCTTCTTCTTGTATCATCGATTTTTCATCAATTGTCCCTGGGATTGATTCAAAAACATTAAAAAATGGACTATCTTTAGGGTCATCGACCAGCTGAAGCTCAATTTGTCTTGCGACTCTCTCCATAAGAATTCTTGGCGCTGTGACATTTCTTTCTATTCCAAGTTTTGCTAGCGTAATGTGTTGCTCAATGTAGCTTGGTAGCTTCTCAAGACGAACAATCCAATCTATGTAATCTTGTTTGGTCATAAAACCCAAACTTTCTGCAGTTTCATGCTCTAGTTGTATTCCACCTCTTTGACCGAATACAAGTAAATGAGAATCAAATTGCTGCCCCCTAACCGATCGTTCGTAGTTGTATAAGAATAGCCTGTGATTCAACTGATTTTCACTGCTCAGTTCATCCGGATTTATTTTTCTAATCTCTTCCAATACCTTTCGAGTTTTTTGCTGTCTTTTCCTAAGTGTGGCTTCTGAGATGTCTGGCCAATCCTGATTGGATGATTTATCACCCATATACGAGGCATAAAGGGGGTTTTCATCGATCGATCGCTGCCACTCTGAGTCAACTATTGCAAGAAATTGCTGATCATTATCCGAAGATAAGGCAAGTGCATGCATAGAAAAAATAAATGTCAGTATTGAAATAGTGAATCGATTCATCTTAATCCATTCCTCCTTGTAAATATGGCCACGCCTTGGCGAGGTAAATAAGCATTGTCCAAACCGTGAGTATACTTGCAACAATGAGTGAAATCATTCCGATTGAATAAATATCAAGACCGAGTAAAGGCTCTTTATACAACATACATGAGAGACCAGCCATTTGCAGAATAGTCTTAAGTTTTGAGAAAGCAATGACCGATACCTGATGCCTCTCTCCTAGTTCAGCCATCCATTCTCTCAATGCAGAAATAGAAATCTCTCTTCCAATAATAACAATGGAGACAAGCGTGTTGATGATGGATGGATCAGATTGAACGATGATCAGCAAGGCGATACAAACTATCAATTTATCTGCAACGGGGTCTAAAAAAGCACCCAATTTTGAAGTTTGATCAAATTCACGTGCAACCCACCCGTCCAACCAGTCTGTCAAAGCTGCGATTATAAAAATTATGGCAGAAAGTGGTCTTGCATTTTCTAGATTGGAAAAAAATACAAATACCATCAGTGGGATACATGCAATCCTAACGAGGGTCAATATATTGGCAATATTGGATTTAAGAGACATCAAGTAATTATATCGGAACGTGATCAGTTTGGATTAAAATGATTGAAAATCTTTCTAGCCAAATTCTTGTTGATGCCGTCAACAGTCAATAAATCCTCAACTGAGGCTCTCTTGACCTCCTGAATGCCTCCAAATTGAGTCAAAAGATTTTTTTTCTTGCTCGGCCCAATTCCATCTATAGACTCGAGATCGGATTGAAGAAGCTGCTTCCTTTTTTTGGCTCTATGTCCTGTTATTGCAAAACGATGAGCCTCATCTCGTATGGATTGAACCAAGAATTTGGCTGATTTTTGCCCATCCATATTAAGCGGTGTTTTTTCTCCATGCAGAAATACTCGGTCATTCTTTGGATCTCTTTTATCCCCTTTAGCAATCCCAATGATCATTTGATCTTTCATCGAGAGTGAAAGAAGTATTTTCTTAACTGAATTAATTTGACCCTTTCCGCCATCCACAATCAAAAGATCCGGAGGATTCTTATTCTCATTATTGATTCTCTTGAAATACCTCTCAACAGCATTTGAGATTGCGGCATAATCGTCACCGGGAGTTATTCCCTCGATATTGAATCGGCGATAATCATTTTTACTGAATCCGTCTTCATTGAGCCTGACACAGGCAGCAACAGATTTATCGCCCATATGATGACTGACATCAAAACAAGCGATATCTTTAAGTTCTTTATCAGTCTCGAGTAATGTTGTCAGCTCAGCTAATTGGCTTCTGATTGAAGCTTTGGATGCCAACTTTGATTTAAGAGATTCTTCTGCATTCGTGTTCGATATTTGAAGCCATTTTGCTCGATATGAGATCACTCGATCTTTTATGCTTGTTTGCCTATCTTGTGTTTCAATTAAGGCTTGCTCGATTATCTTCTTTTCTTTCAGACTTTTATTGAGAATGATCTCTCTGGGAATGTCATGCTCTAAATAGAATTGCATCAGCGAATAGGACAGAATTTCTTCATAAGAATCGTATTTTGTTTTTGATGGAAAGATGGATCGACTCCCGAGTATCTTCCCTTGACGAATAAATAATATTGCCAAACAATACATTCCCTCTATTTCCGCCAATGAGATCACGTCTGCATCAACTTTTTTCGTCCCATCAACATACTGCTGTGATTGAATGACTTTGAGATTGGCAATTTGATCTCTGAAGAAGGCAGCCCGTTCATAGTTCTGTCCGGTTGATGCTTTTTCCATCTCAGTGATGAAATTGTCAATAATGGTCCTATCGTTTCCTTTTAGATAATTCACTGCTTGATGTACATTGAATGAATAGTCTTCTTGGCTAATTTCTTCAACACAGGGTGCTGAGCATCTTTTAATCTGGAATTGCAAACATGGCCTTGAACGATTCTTATAAAAAGAATCGGTACAATTTCTCAGAAGAAATATTTTTTGGAGGTTGCTCAAAGTATTTCTGACTGCATATACATTTGGGTATGGCCCAAAATATTTAGCATTCTTCGATTTCTTTTTCCCCCGATGAAAATCAAATTTGGGGAAATCATGATTTAAACTGACCTCTATGTATGGATAACTCTTTCCGTCCTTCAGAAGAACATTAAATTTGGGATTGTATTGCTTGATCAGTGTATTTTCTAAAATAAGTGCTTCTCTCTCGGTGATAGTAATGGTGGTCTCTATTGTTTGGATCTCTTTTAAGATCGCCTGAACTTTCTCATTTGCTGGCTTAGGTGTGAAATAGCTTTTGACTCTATTTTTTAAGCCTTTTGCTTTTCCTACGTAGATGACCTTGTCATGCTCATTGCTCATAACGTAAACGCCCGGTTTATTTGGCAGTCGGTTGGCTTGTGATTTAAGGCGCTTGATCTGTCTATCACTGCTCACTTTGGTCACTCTCCTTAGCCTGCTCCCATAATGATTCTAACTCACTCAGATTTACTTCTTCGACACTCTTGTTTTGTGCTTTAAGTTGATCCTCCATAAATTTAAAGCGACTAATGAATTTTCTATTGCTACTCCTGAGCGCATTCTCAGGGTTGATCTTCAAATGTCTAGCAAAACTAACGAGCGTAAAGAATAAATCTCCCAACTCATCCTTAATTTCATCTTGATCACTTGATTCAACTGCTGCTCTCAGTTCCTTGAGTTCCTCATCAAATTTTTCATATACTCCTTCAATATCTGGCCAGTCAAAACCGACTGCTCTGGCCTTTTTGCCAATCTTTATTGATTGATTCAACGCGGGTTGATTGCTGCCGATTCCGTCCATCAAACTGGCAGAATTATCTTTCACTCTCTGCTCATTGAGTTTGATCTTCTCCCACTCATCCGTTTGTATGTCTGAACTGCTGATCGTTTTGCCTGAGAAAACATGTGGGTGCCTTCTGATCAATTTTTCCGTGACTGAATCGATGACATCATCGAGTGTAAAAAGACCCCTTTCCTCTGCTATTAGAGAATGAAAACTGACCTGAAATAGAAGATCTCCCAATTCATCCTTGAGTGATTCATAATCCTTGTTTTCAATGGCTTCAACAACTTCGTATGCTTCCTCAATGGTGCAATCAGCTATCGATTCAAACGATTGCTCTTTGTCCCAAGGACATCCTGTCTTTGGGTCTCTTAATTGATTGGTTACCTTGTGTAGTTTTTTCATTGACCCGAAACAATTACGCCTGAAAATTTTCTCAAAATTTGAGCGGTCAAACCCCATATCAAATGATCGAAGTATCTATAGCTATAAACGGTCCATTCAATTTGGTCATATATTCTTCTTTCATTCTGGACAGAGTTTTGATCCAAAAAAAAATTTAATGGGACCTCGAAAATTTCCTCAACCTCGTCTTTGTTCATCGTCGGTAGAAAATCTTTGGGTATCAAACTGACTATTGGGGTCACAATGAAACCGGTTCCTAGGCTGACCTGCGGCGAAACATACCCGATCAACTCGCTTTGATTCCTGTCTAAACCAATTTCCTCCTCTGCCTCTCTAAGAGCAGTCATTGTAATGTCATGATCCTGACTCACATCAAATGAACCGCCAGGCAAACTGATCTCTCCAGCATGGTGTTTGAGATGACTGGTTCGTTTAGTCAGGAGTACGTTCAATTCATTTTCCTCTGTCTGGGTGATTCCTATCATTACAGCGGCATGTTTAAGTGTTGTTCTGTTAATGTAATGCTCGACTATAGGCTTTGGTAACTTATCTTTGACCTCTTGTACCGGATCCTGAGAGGGAACAGTATTGAGATAGCTTTTTCTGATGAGATCAAGCACAGGAATGTTCTTGAGACTATTGATTCCTAGTCAGTTTTACAGGATCCAGTATTTGAGAAAGAGTGTCGGAATCCAAGTCGGTCATTTCGCTGGCCACATCTATGATTGATCGTTTCTCATTGTAGGCTTTTTTTACAATCTGAGCCCCTGTTTCATAACCAATGGTGGCGTTCAATGCTGTCGCTAATATTGGATTTTTGTTTAACATGGATTGTATATTTTCTTGATTAACTTCAAAGTCTTTTATGGCCTTGTCTGCCAAACTCATGCAAGCACTGGATAGCAGTGACAGAGACTCAGAGAGATTGTGTGCAATCAATGGAAGCATGACATTGAGTTGAAAATTACCAGATTGAGCAGCATGTGTGATTGTTAAATCATTGCCCAGAACTTGGCTTGCAACCATGCATACCGACTCCGGTATTACAGGATTGACTTTGCCTGGCATTATACTGCTTCCCGGCTGAAGAGCAGGCAAGGTAATCTCTCCTAAACCTCCCAATGGGCCACTGTTCATCCATCTAAGATCATTGCTAATTTTCGTTAAAGCGACAGCCAATGTTCGATTACAGGACGAAAGCATCAACGATGCATCTTGCGAGCTGATTGCTTGGAATGAGTTATTTGCAGGTCTAAATTCCATTCCTGTAAGTTTGTTCATATGGATGCAGCACTGTTTTGCAAGATTGGGGTCTGCATTCACACCGGTACCAACTGCTGTTCCTCCAATTGCAAGTTGTTGCAGCTTTGTCAACAAAACTTGATATTGTTCCATTGCGTCATTGATTTGAGCAGACCACGCGCTCATTTCTTGTGCAAAAGTAACTGGCATCGCATCCATAAGATGGGTCCGTCCATTCTTCGGTATATCGCCGATTGATTTTGCTTTTTCATCAATGCTGTTTTTGAGATGTGTCATTGATGGAAGCAATTGATTTACAACAGTCAATGATGAATCAACATTGATGGCTGATGGAATAACATCATTGCTGCTTTGACCCATGTTGACATGATCATTTGGATGAACTGTATCTACTTCTTTGGACGAAAGGCTTGATATGACCTCATTCATATTCATATTGGTGCTCGTTCCAGAGCCAGTTTGGAATATATCTAAAGGGAATTGAGCCAAATGATTGCCTTCATAAATCTCCATGGCTGAATGAGCAATGGCAGCAGCTCTCTCTTCTGATAAAAGATTCAAGTCTTTGTTTGCATTCGCAAGACCCCATTTCAAAAGTGCCAGTGAACGAATAAAACCCTCAGGCATTTTATGATCACTGATGTCAAAATTATCAACCGCACGTTGAGTCTGAGGACCCCATTTAGCGTCTGCTGGGACCTTTAATTCGCCCATGCTGTCTTTCTCTATTCTAAATTTTTTTTCTGACAAGATTTACTCCTTACACATATCATAATACACAGAGAATAGCAGTCACAGAAGAAACTTTAGTGTATTATTGCACTCTGATTTAGCGGATAAAAAAACATGAGCGATGAACAACTAACAGCGATATCTCCGATCGATGGAAGGTACTCGAACAAGGTTGAACACTTGAGAGCAATCTTCAGTGAGTCAGCGCTGATGCGATATCGGGTTATTGCAGAAATTTCATGGCTTGAATACCTTTCAGATTGTGAACAATTAGATCAAATTCCAATAATGCCTCCTCATGTAAGGGATGCCATTAGAAAAATCCAGCTGGATTTTTCAATGGAGGATGCAGCAAGAATTAAAGAGATTGAGAGTGAAATCAATCATGATGTCAAGGCCATCGAATACTTCTTGCAAGAAAAGATTGAGAAAATCGAGGGAGGAAAAAATTACACTTCTTTCATACACTTTGCTTGCACATCTGAGGATATTAATAACATTTCTTATGCACTGATGCTTAAAGATGGCGTTGATGAGCTAAAAACATCCATAGAACAACTAACAGATACCCTAAAAGACCGATCTCATTCTTGGGCAAGCTGCTCCATGCTATCAAGAACTCATGGTCAGCCAGCCAGTCCCACAACAATGGGTAAAGAATTTGCTAATTTCCTAAACCGACTCAATAGACAGCTTGATTTGCTTAAAAATACCCAGTTTCTGGCAAAGATGAATGGTGCAGTGGGGAATTATAATGCCCATACAATTGCCTACCCCGGCATTGATTGGGAATCGATCTCAAAGGAATACATAGATGCCCTGGGTCTTAAGTTTAATCCCTATACAACTCAAATTGAACCTCATGATTGGATGGCTGAACTCTTTCACACAATGATCAGGATCAATAACATTTGCTTAGATATAAGCAGGGACATTTGGATGTATATCTCAATTGGATATTTCAAGCAAGTGGTCAATGAATCCGAGGTTGGTTCCTCAACCATGCCTCATAAAGTAAATCCAATAGATTTTGAGAATGCAGAGGGAAACATTGGACTAGCCAATGCTATTTTAAATCACCTTGCATCCAAACTTACCATTTCCAGGCTTCAAAGGGATCTGAGTGATTCAACCGCTCAAAGAAACATTGGCACAGCCTTTGCTCAGACTGATATTTCACTCCAATCTTTACTGAAAGGCTTATCAAAAATCGAACTCTCACGAGATAAACTATTGGAAGAATTGGATGACAATTGGGAGGTTCTGGCAGAACCCATTCAAACCATCTTAAGAAGAGAGAATGTTCCCAATGCTTATGAGAATCTAAAGACTCTTTCTAGAGGGCAGAAATTGAATCAAAAAAAAATTCATGCATTCATCGATTCTCTAGATATTGACCAGGCGGTCAAGAATGAAATGAAAGCCCTCACGCCTGAATCTTACATTGGTATTGCTGAATCACTTGCGAAAAAAATATAAGGTGTTGAGAGATACAAGCATCTCAATCATAGAAACACACTGGTCAGAACATTCTGATGAGATCACACACATTAGAAATATCGTTTTTGTAAAAGAACAATGTGTTCCAAAGAATATTGAAATGGACGGAAAGGATGTCGATTGCAATCACTTTCTTATATGCAAAAAGAATGAACCCATTGGCACGGCAAGATTGCAGTCGGGCGGAAAGATTGAGAGGGTTTCCATACTGAAGACCGAAAGAAAAAAAGGCCTGGGCACAAAGCTTATGAAATTTATTATCAATTCAGCTAGAAAGAAAGATCTAGAAAAAGTCTATTTGCATAGCCAAATGGATTCCATTGATTTTTATAAAAGCTTGGGCTTTAAAACAAAAGGGGGGATGTTCCAAGAAGCTGGAATCAAGCATGTGCTAATGGTAATGGAAAATGAGTAAGAATGGGATGGTGATGATTGCGATGTCTGGTGGAGTTGATTCGGCTGTCAGTGCCGCCAAATTGATTGAGTCAGGATATGATGTTGAAGGCCTGCACATGACCAATTGGAAAGACGACGAACCATATTGCACTGCATCACAGGATTTACAAGATGCTAAAAATGCCTGCAAGGAAATTGGAATACCCATGCATCATGTTGATTTTTCCAGTGAATACAGAAGAGATGTTTTTGATGAATCATTGGAAGAGTTGAGAATCGGATTGACCCCAAACCCAGATATACTCTGCAATCAAATGATCAAATTTGATTCTTTTATTCAACATGCAAAAAGGCTTGGTGCGCAGAAAATTGCAACCGGGCATTACGCAAGAACAAAATCTGCTGATAATCAAACCCATCTGCTAAAAGGAATAGATGACAACAAGGATCAAACTTATTTTCTGCATGGAATCAATGCAGATGTTCTCAGTGATGTAATCTTCCCCGTTGGCTCAATGACCAAGGATGAGGTGAGAAACTATGCATACAAGAAGGGTTTGCCCAACCATGATAAACCCGACAGCACGGGAATATGTTTCATAGGAGAAAGGCCATTTAAGAGCTTTATTCAAAACTTTTTGCCCCCCATGCCAGGCAATATCATTTCAGAAGATGGAGAAATTCTTGGCACTCATGATGGTTTGATGTATTTCACCCTTGGACAGAGAAAAGACATTGGTATTGGTGGGTTAAAAAATCATTCGGGTGATCCTTGGTACGTTGCAGATAAGAAAATGAAAACCAATGAATTACTAGTCGTACAAGGGAGAAACCATAAAAAATTATGGCAAACAAAAACCTTCGCAAAAGATATCAATTGGTTAAATACTGAATTTTCGATAAGACTCAAAAAAGGCGAGAAAATTGCTTGTAAAGCAAAGTGTCGTTACCGACAGACCGATGCAAACTGTGAGATAGCGCTTTTTAAAGATGGGATCAAAGTCATCTTTGATGAAGCACAATGGGCCATAACCGATGGTCAGTACCTTGTAATCTATTTAGATGATATTTGCATGGGTGGGGGTAAGATCTTCTCGGAGATTTAGCATGACAATATGAGACAAAAAGAACTCATTCATATACAATCTTCATGCAAATTATAGAGGGTGTTATGTCGAATCATACTAATTCATTCACAATCAAAGAAAAAACATTTAAGTATTACGATTTAAAGTCACTTGACGGCGATAAGGTAGATCGACTTCCTTTTACACATAAAATTCTCTTAGAAAATGCTCTGAGACATTCGGAAAACGATACTGAGGGACCAAAAGATGTTGAAACAATACTGAATTGGAACCCAAAATCAGACCATTCAACGGAAATTTCATTCACACCCAGTCGTGTCATTCTTCAAGATTTTACAGGGGTTCCGGCTGTTGTTGATCTTGCTGCGATGAGAGATGCAGTGGTTTCAATGAAAGGAAATCCAAAAGACATTAATCCTCTTTCGCCTGCAGAATTGGTCATTGATCATTCTGTACAAGTGGATCATTTTGGAAGCTTGGACGCACTTGAAAAAAACAATGAGGTTGAATTTTATAGGAATCAAGAAAGGTATCGTTTCCTGAGGTGGGGTCAAGATGCTTTCTCGAATTTTGAAGTGGTTCCTCCAAATACTGGGATCGTTCACCAAGTGAACCTTGAATACTTGGGTCGAGTTGTATTTTCTAAAGATGATTCTCTGGCCTACCCTGATACATTGGTCGGAACAGATTCTCACACCACAATGATCAATGGAATTGGATGTCTTGGCTGGGGCGTAGGGGGAATTGAAGCCGAAGCCGCGATGCTGGGTCAGCCCATAACAATGCTTCTACCAGAAGTCATTGGGGTCTCAGTAAAAGGATCTTTAAAAGAAGGTGTAACAGCAACGGATTTGGTGCTGACACTGACAGAGACACTCAGAAACTATGGGGTCGTTGGAAAATTTGTCGAATTCTTTGGAGATGGACTGGATCATCTTCCAGTGTCTGATCGAGCCACACTCAGTAACATGGCTCCTGAATTTGGAAGCACGTGTGCCATTTTTCCTATCGATGAAGCCACAATCAGATATTTGAAACTGTCGGGTCGAAGTGCAGAGCAAGTTGATTTGGTTGAAACCTACTCAAAAATACAAGGCTTATGGAGAGAGTCCGATTCAAAAATAACATACACAGATGTCATTGAATTAGATCTGTCAGAAATTGAACCCTGTTTATCCGGTCCTAAGAGACCACAAGATAGGATAAAACTTAAAGATGTAGCCAGTGTTGTTCGGGCTGAAGTTGGAGAAAAGCCCTTTATAAATGATCAGCTTTCGGATGGTTCTGTTTTAATTGCTGCAATAACAAGCTGCACCAATACATCGAATCCAACAGTTATGGTTGCAGCGGGTTTGGTTGCCAAAAAAGCGAATGAACTTGGATTAAAATCAAAAGAATGGGTGAAAACCAGTTTGGCGCCGGGGTCAAAGGTGGTTACCAAATATCTTGAAGAATCGGGTCTCTTGCCAGAACTGGAGCAAATGGGTTTCAATATAGTTGGATACGGGTGCACCACATGCATCGGTAACTCTGGTCCTCTTGATCCCAAGGTTGCAAAAACGGTTCAAGATCAAAATTTAACTGCCTCATCGGTATTATCTGGAAATAGGAATTTTGAGGGAAGGATTCATCCTTTGGTGAAACATAATTTTCTCGCATCGCCCCCATTGGTTGTAGCCTATGCCATTGCCGGTTCTACGTTACTCGACCTGACTACTGAACCGCTTGGTCATGTGGATGGAAAAGACATTTTCCTGAATGATATTTGGCCAAGTCAAAATGAGATTGAAGCAATCATTGAGAAAACAATTGATCCTGTAATGTTCATTAAAGCATATGAAGACTCAATCCAAGGCGATGATGCATGGAAAAATCTTGAAACGCCTCAGGGTGAAATCTATGAATGGCAAGACAGCTCAACATACATAAAGAAACCGCCCTACTTTGAATCAATGAGCATGGATTTACCAGGCATCAGAACGATAAGGAATGCAAGAGTCCTTGCCCTACTTGGAGATTCTGTTACGACAGATCATATCTCACCGGCAGGAAACATTGATCCAAATTCTCCAGCAGGAAGCTATCTAAATGACAACGGTGTGAAAAGGAAAGACTTTAATTCCTATGGTTCAAGAAGAGGCAATCATGAAGTCATGATGAGGGGAACATTTGCAAACATTCGTCTTAGAAACAAGCTCGCCCCTGGAACAGAAGGCGGCTGGACTAAATTGGAAGAAACTGATGAACCCACTACCATCTTTGAGGCAGCCGAAGAATTCAAATCTAATAATATAGATTTGATAGTGCTAGCAGGAAAAGAATATGGGACAGGATCATCAAGAGACTGGGCTGCAAAAGGAGTCTCACTTTTAGGCGTCAAAGCCGTGGTTGCAGAATCCTACGAAAGGATTCATCGTTCAAATCTCATCGGTATGGGTGTTTTGCCATTGGAATTTAAGTCCGGTGACTCTGCTGAGTCAATTGGACTCAACGGCTTTGAAACCTTTGACATTGATTCAATTACTAAAGATTCTGAAGTGGCATCATTGAGTGCAAAATCAACTAATGGTGAAGTCAAAACCTTTGAGGCACGCATTAGGATTGATACCCCTAAAGAATGGGAGTATTTTGAGCACGGTGGAATTCTGCATTACGTAATTCGTCGTCTTGTCGCAAAATAATTAAGATTCTATTTTGATTTTCAAGTCATTTGCTCTCTTGTATTGAGGTGCAAATTCTAAACTCTTATTCAAGTACTCCAATGATAATTCATTGTCTTTCTCTAGGTATGCAATATTTCCCAAATGAAAGTGAGCAATGGACTCCATTAAGAGATCTCTATTGCTGGTATTCTCATCCAATAAATTAAGAACAATGATGAGATTTTCTTTAGCGTTCTTCTTGCTGGCTCCGGCAAATGCTGGTCTTGTGTAATCACCGATCCCCTTGATGAGATAAACGAATGGATTTTTGTCATCTGCTTCGATCGCCTTTTCCATCATTTTTCCTGATTTAATGCCATGACTCGCGGCCTTAAAAAAATTACTCTCGGCACTGAAGCCATAACATGCCGAAAGCAAGGCGAATAATTCTGCCTGATACTCATTTGCTTCTTCAGCCATATCCGATTTAGAAATACACAAAGCACTGAACTTCTTTTTTTGTTTTTTGGATGATAAATCAGTAATAAGGAACTCGTGAAATAGTATCTGTAAGTCTAATTCCTCCGCCTGTGCATTTTCTCGCTTAGAGGATACAAGAGTGTCATGCATCTCAATAAGTTCGTTTGTATTGCTCCTCAGATAACTTTTCAAACCTTTTTGTATCACTTCTGATTGGAGTGGATCCGCAAAAGTATGCTGCGATATCGTGCAAACGAATAGAATAAAGAAGAGATTTTTTACTTTGGGCATTAAAATCATAGCTGCTGTATTGTATCAGTATAATAATTGCTTGAGGATTTAATAGTATGGACATGGATTACATTGATATAGGCGTCAATCTTCTCGATAGCAGTTTCGAAGAAGACCGAGATGAAGTTATCGATAGAGCATTCAATTCGAATGTTCAGATCCTGATTAATACCTCTTCCTCAATGGAAGATTCGGTTCGGTCATTGAATTTAGCAAAGAAATATCCATCAAAAATATTTACAACAGCAGGAATTCATCCACACAATGCTTCAACAGGAGACAATTCATTAAAAGAAAGCCTCACTCGAACGCTTCAAAATGATTGCATGGTCGCAATCGGTGAGTGTGGTCTTGATTATTTTAGGAATCTCAGCCCCAAAGATAAACAACTATCGGTATTCAAGACACATCTTGAGGTTGCGAAGGAAACTGGATTGCCATTGTTTTTGCATCAGCGCGATGCTCATGAAGATTTTACAAATTGTTTAAATGAAGTTCTTGACTCACCAATACATGGTGTTGCTCATTGTTTTACCGGCAATATTGACCAAATGAATGCATATCTTGACATGGGATTATACATTGGCATTACTGGATGGATATGCGATGAAAGAAGAAATGCTGATTTAATCAAAGCCATTAAGCACTTACCTCTGGACAAGGTCCTCATCGAGACAGACTCGCCTTATCTGATTCCAAGGTCGCTTAAAAATGTCCGAAGAAATGAGCCCATGAATCTATCTATCATTGCTGAAAAACTTGCTGATGAAATGGGCATTGAGCACTCGCAGTTAGCCAATCAATCGGTGATTAACTCTAAGAAATTATTTAATCTTTCAATCTAAATATTTCTGTAAAGAAGAGAGGTTGGAGTCTATCTCAGTGTATACAGACTCTTTTTCAAGAATGGACATTAGGTTGATTGGAATATCGATGGTTTGGTGAATGATTGGTTCAACTATGTTTTCAAATTTTGCTGGATGGGCTGTCGATACGATGATCCAGTGCCGGTTTTCATTCTCGGCTTTTTCCAGTAAATCATATGCCTTGAACCCAGTCGCAGTATGAGGACATATCACCATATCTGATTCTCTGAACTGTTGTTCAATCTGTTGGGTGATTTCTGTATCGCTCACGGAAACACAATCCATATCATGACTGAGTTCAATGTCGTCATTGTAAAGACTAGAGAATCTCTCCATATTGCTTGGATTCCCAACATCCATGGCCGATGCAAGAGTTTGAATAGAGGGTGATGGTGACCATTCACCTGTCTTTGAAAAATTGTAAATCGTTTGATTTGAATTGGTGGCAAATATTATATTTTCAATTGGGAATCCCATTTCCTTGGCGAGAAAACAGGCAAAGGAATTACCCATATTGCCCGTTGGAATAATAAAATTGGATGATTCACCTGAATCACGATAGTGTTGCATGCTTGACCATGCATAATAAGTTGCTTGAGGAAGTAATCTACCTATATTAATGCTGTTTGCAGACGCAAGACTGGTCTGGATTGAGGATTGATTGGTGAATGCTTCTTTTACAAGTCTCTGGCAATCATCAAATTCTCCATTGACTGCAAGTGAGGTGACATTATTGCCCCAGCATGTTAACTGTTGTTGCTGTCTAGGAGAAACCCTAATGTTAAAAAAAAGAATAAT
>ERZ802830.2673-NODE-2673-length-15867-cov-5.38034_pt1 | contig 15867 bp, 15 predicted proteins | sample MGYA00345654_ERZ802830 | MGnify/ENA primary metagenome ERZ802830 (study PRJEB30503, sample SAMEA104212375) | marine metagenome | biome: Westerlies Biome; feature: [SRF] surface water layer (ENVO:00010504) within the epipelagic zone...; material: water...
CCAGGCGTTATCGCCCGGCAGTCGGTTGACCAGCCTGTGCAAATTCGACCCAAAGCCATTGATGCGATGGTGCCGATTGGTCGTGGTCAGCGGGAACTGATTATTGGAGACCGCCAAATCGGTAAGACCGCGATTGCTATTGACGCCATTATCAATCAAAAAGACACCGGCATTAAGTGCGTCTACGTTGCCGTGGGCCAGAAGGCCTCTTCTGTTGCTTCCGTGGTGCGTAAACTTGAAGAGCACGGTGCGATGGATCACACCATCGTTGTTGCCGCAAACGCGTCTGACCCCGCAGCAATGCAGTACTTAGCACCGTTCGCCGGTTGCACTATGGGCGAGTATTACCGCGATCGCGGTGAAGACGCGCTGATCATCTATGATGACCTTTCAAAGCAAGCCGTTGCTTATCGCCAAATTTCTTTGTTGCTCCGACGTCCGCCTGGCCGTGAAGCGTACCCCGGTGATGTCTTTTATCTCCATTCACGTTTGTTAGAGCGTTCAGCACGAGTCAACGCCGACTATGTTGAAGCGTTTACAAACGGTGAAGTGAAGGGTCAAACGGGCTCGTTGACCGCACTGCCAGTGATCGAAACGCAGGCGGGTGATGTCTCTGCGTTCGTACCGACTAACGTGATTTCGATTACGGATGGCCAGATTTTCTTGGAGGCCGACATGTTCAACGCAGGCGTTCGCCCAGCGATGAACGCCGGTATCTCGGTGTCGCGTGTTGGTGGTGCTGCTCAGACCAAAATTATTAAGAAGCTTTCAGGCGGTATTCGAACAGCGCTCGCTCAGTACCGTGAGCTCGCCGCATTTTCTCAGTTTGCTTCAGACCTTGATGAGGCGACTAAAGCTCAGCTCGAACACGGTGAGCGCGTCACTGAGCTCATGAAGCAAAAGCAGTACGCACCGCTTTCAACGGCGGAAATGGGCGTGCTCTTATACGCGGCTAACGAAGGTTATTTAAAGCCGGTTGAAGTAGAGAAAGTGGCTGACTTTGAATCGTCTCTTTTGTCTTACATGCACGCTGAGCAGGGCGTCTTGATGCAAGAGATTGTGTCAGACGGAAACTGGAACGACGATCGTGAGGCTGCATTTAAGTCAGGCTTAGACACGTTTGTTGCGACGCAGACTTGGTAATTAGCGATGGCAGCTGGTAAGGAAATTCGCACTAAGATCACGAGTATTCAAAGTACTCAGAAGATTACCAGTGCAATGGAGATGGTCGCAGCAAGTAAGATGCGCCGCGCTCAGGACCGTATGGAAGTGGGTAAGCCTTATGCCCGTCGTATGCGTTCGGTGGTGGGTCATATTGCTAATGCGTCGGCGGAGTACCGACACGCCTACATGCAGCAGCGCGCAGTAAAACGCGTCGGCTACATTGTTATCTCCTCTGACCGAGGCTTGTGTGGTGGATTGAACATTAACCTGTTCAAGCGTGCACTGCAGTCCATGAAGGCGCATTCAGAAGAGGGTCATGAGATTGACCTGTGTCTGATTGGTGCTAAAGGCCAAGCGTTTTTTGGTTCAGTGGGCGGAAACGTGGTCGCGAGTGTTCGTGACATTGGCGAGCAGCCAACGGTTGAGCAGCTGATCGGCGCGGTGAAGCACATGCTTGACGCTTACATCAAAGGGTCGGTCGACAAGCTTTATTTGGTGAGTAACGATTTTGTAAACACCATGACCCAAGCGCCTACGGTGCAGCAGCTTTTACCGTTAGAAGCAGACACTCAAGAGCAGTATTCGCATCATTGGGATTATATTTACGAGCCCGATGCGCGCGAGTTGCTCGACAGTCTGTTGGCGCGATATATCGAGGCGCTGGTTTATCAGGCGGTGGTTGAGAACGGTGCTTGCGAGCAGGCCGCTCGAATGATCGCCATGAAGAATGCCAGCGATAATGCGGGTGAGCTGATTGATGAACTTCAATTGGTATACAACAAAGCTCGGCAGGCGGCGATTACGCAGGAACTATCAGAAATTGTAGGCGGTGCTGCCGCTATTGGATAAGCACGCGTGCGCGTGGTTTTGATTTATGTTGGCGCCATGGCTGAGCGCTGCAGAACAACACAGAGGACTCGAAAATGAGTAGTGGAAAGGTTGTACAGGTTATTGGCGCGGTCGTTGACGTAGAGTTTCCCCGCGACAGCGTTCCCAAGGTGTATGACGCCCTGATTATCACCGACAAAGGCCTGACGTTGGAAGTTCAGCAGCAACTCGGTGACGGTATTGTTCGCGCCATTGCTATGGGCCCATCGGAAGGTGTCAGCCGAGGTCTCTCTGTAGACAATACCGGTGCCCCCATTGCGGTTCCGGTTGGGATAGAAACCCTTGGTCGCATCATGGATGTATTGGGTAACCCTATTGATGAGCGCGGACCCATCGGTGAACAAGAGCGATCGTCGATTCACCGCGCGGCGCCCGCCTATGAAGAACTTGCAGCGTCTGACGAGTTGCTTGAGACCGGTATTAAAGTCATTGACTTGGTTTGTCCGTTTGCAAAGGGCGGCAAAGTCGGGCTCTTCGGTGGTGCTGGTGTTGGTAAAACGGTCAACATGATGGAACTGATTAACAACATTGCGACCGAGCACTCGGGCCTGTCCGTATTTGCTGGTGTGGGTGAACGGACACGAGAAGGTAATGACTTTTACTACGAGATGCAGGAATCTAAAGTCGTCAACGTAGAGAACTTACCTGAATCAAAAGTCGCAATGGTTTATGGGCAAATGAACGAGCCGCCCGGCAACCGTCTTCGAGTGGCTTTGACGGGCTTGACCATGGCTGAGAAGTTCCGTGACGAGGGGCGGGACGTCCTCTTGTTTGTTGATAATATTTACCGGTATACGCTTGCGGGAACCGAGGTGTCAGCACTCCTTGGTCGTATGCCCTCTGCGGTGGGTTACCAGCCCACGCTTGCAGAGGAAATGGGTGTTCTTCAGGAGCGAATCACGTCGACGAAGACTGGTTCTATTACGTCGATTCAAGCCGTATACGTTCCAGCTGATGATTTGACCGATCCTTCGCCTGCGACAACGTTTGCGCACTTGGACTCGACCGTCGTCTTAAGTCGCGATATCGCAGCGAAAGGCATTTACCCTGCGGTTGACCCACTCGATTCAACGTCGCGTCAGCTCGACCCACTGATTATTGGTACAGAGCACTACGCCGTCGCGCGAGGCGTTCAGTCAGTGCTTCAGCGTTATAAAGAGCTCAAAGACATTATTGCTATTTTAGGCATGGACGAGTTGTCTGAAGAAGACAAGCTCACAGTTGCGCGTGCTCGAAAAATTGAGCGCTTTTTGTCGCAGCCCTTCCACGTTGCTGAAGTATTTACCGGATCGCCAGGTATCTATGTGTCGTTAAAAGACACCATTACTGGCTTCAAAGCAATCTTGGCGGGTGAATACGATCACTTACCCGAGCAGGCGTTCTACATGGTGGGCTCGATCGAGCAAGCTGTCGAGAAGGCCGAGAAGCTCAGCGCGTAATCGGAGGCTGTAATGGCACTGACCATTCACTGCGACATTGTTAGCGCAGAAGCTCAAATTTTCTCAGGTCTTGTTGAACTGCTGGTTGCCAGTGGTTCATCGGGTGAGATGGGTGTGACTTACGGGCACACCCCGTTACTGACCGACTTAACACCCGGAACGGTCCGCGTTGTCCTTCAGGGTGGTGAAGAGGAGGTTTACTTCGTCTCTGGTGGTTATTTAGAGGTGCAGGGAGACGTCGTAACTGTTTTGGCAAACACGGCTGTACGTGGTGAAGACCTTGACGAGGAGGCGGCTGAAGCGGCACGCAAAGCGGCCGAAGAGGCGCTCGCTAACCAGTCCAGTGAACTCGATTACAGCCTCGCTTCTGCACAACTTGCAGAGGCATCGGCACGGCTTGCCACTTTGAGAAAGCTCAAGAACCGCGCGGGACGTTAACGTCCGTCTCGTCACAGGCCTGGGCAGTGTCACCTTTGTCTGACTCGACACTCTAGGAACTTTTGCCGTAGCAGTTGTCATACTGCTGTGCGATCCTCCCAGCAAATTACTCGATAGGTTCAGAATGCTTGAAGTTATTGTTCTGGCGGCCGGGCGCGGAACACGAATGCGGTCCGCATTGCCCAAGGTTCTTCACCCTGTTGGCAATAAGCCGATGGTCAGCCACGTGATAGACACGGCCCGTGAACTAAACGCTGCAAAGATTCACGTCGTTGTCGGTCACGGCGGTGATGCTGTTTCCGATGCTATCGCCGCTAACGACGTAAGCACTTACTCTCAAAAAGGGCAACTAGGTACCGGCCACGCGACGCTCGCTGCTGCGCCTTCGTGTGGTCCGGAGAGTACTGTATTGGTGCTTTTCGGCGATGTGCCGCTGCTGTCATCTGACGTACTCGCCGACGTCGTACGCATTGCCAGTTCTGGAAACCCAGTGCTGCTGGCGGCAACGCTTGATGATCCCACAGGGTACGGACGTGTCGTGCGCAATGCCGCGGGGGACTTTGCAAAAGTAGTCGAACATAAGGATTCCACGGCAGCCGAGCGTGAGATTAACGAGATCAATACCGGGGTGCTGGCGGCTAAAGGGTCCGATTTGCTGGGATGGCTTAGGCGTGTCAGCAATGACAATGTGCAGGGTGAATACTATTTACCCGACGTTCTGCGTCTGGCCATTGAAGACGGTGCGTTGGTCAGCGTGGTTGTGACAGATCGGGCCGATGAGATTTTAGGTGTGAACGATCGCCTCCAGTTAGAGCATATTGAGCGATCATTCCAACGCCAGCAGGCACAAGCGCTGTTGTCCGCGGGCGTGCACGTTGCGGACAGTAGTCGACTCGATATTAGAGGATCACTGTCGTGTTCTGAAGATGTATTCATTGACGTAAACGTGCTTATCGAAGGTGACGTGGTCATTGGTCGCGGGGCCATCATCGAGGCGAATTGTGTGTTGAAAGACTGTGTGATTGGTGAAGGCGCGCAAGTGCGTGCGTTTACACACATCGAAGGCGCAGAGGTTGGTCCAGACTGTCAGGTCGGGCCCTATGCTCGACTGCGACCGGGCGCGGAACTGTCGGCAAAGGCCAAAGTGGGAAACTTTGTTGAAGTGAAGAACAGTCACTTTGGCGAGGGCGCAAAGGCCAATCATCTTGCCTACGTTGGCGATGCTGAAGTCGGTGCAGGTTCTAATATCGGAGCAGGCACGATTACCTGCAATTACGACGGTGTTAATAAACATCGAACTGAACTGGGCGAAAATGTTTTTATCGGTTCGAACAGCACATTGGTCGCGCCGCTAAGCGTTGACGACAACGGATTCGTTGCGGCAGGGTCGACGGTGACCTCCCCAGTTGGTGAGTCTGAACTTGCGGTCGGCCGGGCAAAACAGCGTAATATTAAGGGGTGGCGTCGCCCCGAAAAACCAAAAAAGTAGGGGTAGGTATGTGTGGAATTGTCGCGGCTGCAGCTCAACGCGAGGTATCACAGATTTTGTTGGAGGGCCTACGGCGCCTTGAGTACCGCGGCTATGACTCTGCAGGTATGGCGCTGGTCGATAATGATCACGCACTTCAGCTCCATAAGTATCAGGGCAAGGTTAAGGGGCTTGAAGATGCCAACGCATTGAGTCCCATCGTGGGTTGCCGTGGTGTAGCCCACACACGCTGGGCGACACACGGCGCACCGACCGCTGCAAATGCGCACCCCCACATCGCTGGGGATCGAGTAGCGCTGGTTCACAATGGCATTATCGAAAATCACGCAGCGCTTCGTAGCGACTTAGAAGCCAGCGGCGTGACGTTTCAATCAGAGACCGATACTGAGGTGATTGTGCACCTTGTACACGCGCAGCTGGATGCGGGATCAACGCTGTTTGACGCGGTGAGAGAAACGGTAACAAAACTGCAGGGTGCGTATGCGCTTGCCGTGGTCGATACCGAGTACGAAAATGAAGTGGTCGTTGCGCGCGAGGGAAGCCCCCTTGTGTTAGGGGTGGGCATTGGTGAGACGTTTGCGGGCTCCGACACCCTCGCGCTGCGTCAAGTCACTGATACGTTTGTTTATCTTGAAGACGGTGATCTGGCGATTTTAAAGCCCGGTGGTTATCGTATCTTTGACCGCAATGGTTCTGTCACTGAGCGCAATCAAACACGTCTTGCGGGCGGCGATAACCAGGCTGACCGTGGCGGCTTTGAGCATTACATGCTCAAAGAAATTTACGAGCAGCCCGATCGACTGCGCGACACGCTCACGTTTACAGGTCTTGATGACGCGTTATTTGGTGATGCAGCTTCCGACATCTTTGACCAAGTCCAAGCGGTTCAAATTATCGCTTGTGGTACCAGCTATCACGCAGGTCTGGTCGCGCGTCATTGGTTTGAGGGTCTTGCCGGTGTGCCTTGTCAGGTCGAGGTGGCCTCTGAGTTTCGTTATCGGCGGTCAGTTTCGCTGCCCGGTACGCTCGTGGTAACTATTTCTCAATCGGGTGAGACAGCGGATACCCTGGCTGCCATTAAACACTTACCCGACGACTATGCGCTTGCCAAGCTTGCGATCTGCAACGTGGATCACAGCGCCATTGTTCGTGCTAGTGATCTTGTGTTCCTGACTCAGGCCGGCCCTGAAATTGGCGTCGCGTCAACTAAGGCGTTTACCACTCAGCTCGCTGCGCTCATGGTTCTCATGGCGTGTATTGCGCGTCGCCAATCCGCGAGCGTGTTGGACGAGGCCCAGGTCAGGCGGGCGATTGCTGAAATTCCATCGGCGGTTGACGCCACACTTGCTCAGGACACAAAAATCGCGGAACTGGCGCCCAGCTTTGTTCATCGCGACCACGCCCTATTCCTCGGGCGGGGTGTTTATCATCCTGTGGCTAAAGAGGGGGCGCTAAAGCTCAAAGAAATTTCGTATATTCACGCTGAAGCTTATCCTGCAGGGGAGCTCAAGCATGGGCCTTTGGCGCTGGTCGATGACAAGATGCCGATTGTTGCTGTCGCACCGAACGACCAGCTTTTAGATAAGCTCCGTTCGAACCTTGAAGAAGTTCGTGCACGCGGTGGCCAGTTGTTTGTGTTCGCTGACCAGGCAGTCGGGTTTGAGAGTGGCCCAGGAGTCACGGTTATCGATGTTCCCTCAGTGTCAGAGCTTGCAGGGCCTATTGTGTATACAGTGGTACTTCAGTTGCTTTCCTACCATGTCGCGGTTGCTAAGGGCACCGATGTGGATAAGCCGCGCAACCTCGCCAAGTCGGTTACAGTGGAATAGGTTTAAGTGGTGCTTTAGAAGAGGGTAAACATGGAAGCAATGGGAATACTGGGGTTTATTTTTGGACTGATAGCATTTGTACGCCTAGAAAAATTAACAAAAACGTTAAAAGAAAAAGGAATCCTCGAGCAGGAATACAAAAAGCAATAATGGCTCAAACAAATCTGCAGAATGACAGAGGCGCAGGTTTCACTCACTAGTTATTCGCTGCGTCGTTGTCTGTTCACTTAAGCCTCTTGTTTGAAACATTTGTTTAAAAATATTAAAAGTTAAGTGTTTCGTGTGAGCGGAAGTATTAAATGTCCGGCTTTACCGCCACGCGTAATTCCTCAACCGATAGCGAAATCGTGAACTTCAGAGACGCGTTGACGTCCTGGGTGCAGCACATTACCTCCTCGAGAAATTAAATGGTTCTTTGAACGTGCTTGGTCGCGTCCTCAAGTGACGATCGACTGTTTAGAGTGTCTTACAATGGGATTGATCTGTTGTGTTTTCTTCCTTGAGTAGACCCTCAGCCAATAGACATCCCTATTAAAATCGAAACACTTTAATAATTTTATAAATACATCAAGTGTTTTGTTATTTTGGTGCTCAAAGTAACGCTCGCACCTCATAAGATGGAGTACGCCAGACAGCGATGTATCAAAGCCCATCGGGTATTTATTTGTAGTCACGTTAAATAAAAACACCTTAAAAACTTATAAATAACAATAAGTGTTTCATGCTACGCTGAGAGCCAAGTGACTGTGCGAGATTTTGTGATGCTGGAAAGGTGTAAGGTTGTTGTTCCCCGAAAGACGACGGAGACTAAAATGCGAAGGGTAAGACTCGCGGATGGTTCACATGTCGAGCAACCCTACGAGGGTATGACGGAGGTTCGGTATGACCGTTTTGATGGGTCCGGCAACGTTCGCGGGTCTTCAAGCCAAACACTGACTGCACCGATTCAGATGATCAGATTGTGGGGCACGTACTTGCGAGTCGCATTGGAGTGCGAACAGAAGGGTATTGCGGTTGATGGAGACCCAATAGTGATCAATCGGGATTTCTACGAGGGCTGGGATATAGACGCTCTGCTTTACACGAAGTTCAGTGACTGGTTCTTTGGTAAAGACGCTGTTCGTGGGACAGAAGGTTGGTTGCTCGGCACAAATTCGCACCGACATCTATTTCTGGAGGAAGAAATCGGCGTCTTGAATGCATTAGATTTTGAGGCCGAGCCATTTAGTAACGACCACGTGTACATCAAGGTTCCAAAAAATCGATACCGATCTCAGGTGGGCCGCGAAGTTGATTTGGCATTAAAACACCATCTTTTGGAGTTTGGCGTTGATAAACGTGTCGATCGTTTTAAGTTGTCTGGCGTGAGGACGCCCTACATCCATCTTCACAAGAGATACAACATTTTGATCCAAAAACTAAACGGCAAGTCGCGCAAGGAGATAATGGACTGGATCAACGAAAAGTATGATCACGTTGCCGCCGCCAAGCAGGAAGGTCGTACAAAAGTGTATAACAAAGGAACCAAGACAATAGGTCCCGTAGATCCGAGTCTGGATAAACAGGTGATCTCTCACGAGCAATCGGTGTCCCGTGAATGGGTCAAAGGTGCAAAGAATTTAAGGCGCGTCGCACAAGGCGTGTTCCCGTAGTCGCATGACGACCGTCCTACAATGAACATCGCGGGTGCGCCAGCGCAACCAAAAGTCGATTGTATTGTTTGAAGACATGCCCGCCGACGCGAAAGCATGCGTCGATTTCCTGCGACATTGGGCCCAATCGTTGGGGGTTGTGGCACCTTTGTTAAATTGGACTTCGCCCTGTACCGGCTGTTTTTCTCAGGTATACTCGCCCGTTTCCATTTTCAAGTGCCCGTTAAGTGGCGCTGAGTGAGAAACTAATGGCTGAACCTGCCGTCGGTATCATCATGGGTTCACGTTCCGACTGGGGCGTGATGGAGAACGCCGCGCTCATTTTTGACACGTTGGGCGTGTCTTATGAAACCAAGGTTGTCTCCGCACATCGCACCCCTGATCGTCTTTATGAATATGCGCGATCAGCGCGTGAGCGTGGTCTTCAAGCCATCATTGCGGGCGCGGGCGGGGCGGCACATTTGCCTGGCATGGCGGCTGCAATGACGCCGGTACCGGTGCTCGGTGTCCCTGTTGACGCGACGGTCCTCAACGGAATCGACGCACTCATGTCGATCGTGCAGATGCCCAAAGGGGTTCCGGTTGCTACGTTTGCGGTTGGTAAGCCTGGAGCCGTTAATGCCGCCTTATTTGCCGCAGCGATGTTGGCAAATGACGATGCCGTTATTCGTGCCGCGCTTGATCACTACCGAGAGGCACAGTCAGCGAGTGTGCCGATTAATCCTGTTGATTGAGCGTTAGAGCCGTTATGTCAAAAGGTCGCTTAGGTGTTATTGGCTGTGGTCAGTTGAGCCAAATGTTAGGCGAGGCTGCAAATAGGCTCGGCTACAGTGTGGCCTACCTGTGTGTCGACGAGACCCCAGTGGTCGAAGGCTTGGGTTCGATTTACTTTCCTGATCAATTAGATGCGTTCCTGGCTGAGTGCGATGCGATTACCGTTGAGCGTGAGAGCCTGCCCGATGAAATGCTGAGGCGTGCAGCCGAGATTGGACTTGCACCGAATTACGAGGCTTTGGTGATATTGCGCGAGCGTGACACGCAAAAAGCGCTGCTCGATCAACTCAATATTCCTACGTCACCCTGGCGCTTGGTTGAAAGACCGGGCGAGTTGGACAAGGCACTCGCCGCGTTACCCAGTGCTCATATGCGCTGTAAACGCACGTTGGGGGGCTATGATGGTGGTGGTCAGTGGCGCGTTAACAGCCAGTCGCTGAATACTATTCCGGTTGACGCCTACCCTGTCATTGCGGAATCGGAGATTGCCATCGACACCGAGTACGCCATTGTCATTGGCCGCGATCAAAACGGCCACACCGCGTGCTATCCCATGACCGAAAACGTGATGCGTGACGGTATTTTGATAGGCAGCTATGTCCCGTCGGGCATCGCGCCAGAGATGGCTGAACAAGCCATTGATTACGCCAATCGCCTGGTGGACGCAATGAACTATGTGGGTGTGTTGGCGGTGGAGTTCTTCGTCACCGAGGGACGATTGATCGTTAATGAAATTGCACCGCGCGTTCACAACACCGGCCATTGGACCATAGGGGCCTTGGGCGCTGACCAGTTTACGCAACATGTCGGGTGCGTCATGGGTGAGGCTGTGAGGAATCCGGTCTTTACCGAGGCCGCGGCCATGGTCAATCTGCTGGGCGATGCATTACCGTGCCGAATGCCCGAAGGGCCCATTCGCACCCTGATTCAAACCTACGGTAAAGGGTTCCGACGGGGTAGAAAGTTGGGCCACATAACGCTCATTGGTCCTGACGCGACTTCAATTAGAGCGGAGGCCAACGCACTTATTGCTGAGCTGCATGATGCGTAGCCCCCTAGGTTGTTGAGAGCGGTACGACATTGAATACCCGTGTGTTCAAGGCCGCGATCGAGACGTCGCACTTCCTACTCTTGCCAACCACGAAAGACGATTTCGAATCGCTATACGCAATTGCCGCAGACCCGCTTGTGTGGGCGCAGCACCCTGAGCGAGACCGATGGCAGCGCGGCAAGTTTGCTCTTTTCTTCGACGGTGGATTGCTTAACACCCTGGGTTGCTACTCGATTCTCGAAAAATCATCGCAACGCGTTGTTGGGTCCACACGGTTTTATGGGCTCGACGCCGAGACCGCGAGCATTCGTATTGGTTTTACGTTCCTCGCGAGGTCCTTATGGGGCACGGGTGCGAATGCCGAGATTAAAGGCGCCCTGTTGGCGCTGAGTTTTAACTATTTCGATACGGTTTTTTTTGATATTGGTCCAGCGAACAGTCGATCAATTGCCGCAGTGACCAAGCTCGGTGCCATCTTTAATCACAACGCGTCAGACGATAAAGCGGTTTATGCGCTGGCAAAGTCAACTTGGAACCAGCAAATTAAGCGCTCACGCGAGACCGGAGACCAGTTATGAATCGCCAGATTCCCCTACCCGTTAACTTCACTGAAAAGTTCGCAGTTTTTAATGACCAATGGGCCCCGAAAATCATTGCTCAAATGAATGACTATCAGTTTAAGCTCGTGCGCCTTCAGGGCGAGTTTGTCTGGCACGAGCACACTGATACTGATGAGACGTTTATCGTGCTTGAGGGCTCGCTGGTCATCGACTTTAAGGAGGGCTCCGTCACGCTCAATGCAGGGGAAATGGTCGTCGTACCGAAGGGCTGTTTGCATCGTCCTCGCGCCGACACGGAAGCGAAACTACTGCTCGTAGAGCCTGTTGGGGTGGTCAATACTGGCGATACGCAGTCTGCGCTGACTGCACCGCTCGATGACTGGTTATAGCGTGGTGCGTGTGCTGGGTGCACCTTAGGAAAAATAAATGCCTCACCTTTTTACGATCATTGTCGCGGGAATGTTGTTTTATGCCGGTTTTGTGCAGACGTTTTGGGGCAACGACCCCTACCTAGGCTGGGGAATTACAGTCATAGCCGCATTGATTTTCGCTGAGCCTGCCGGTCACATTATGGCGCGGTTAAAGATTTCCGGGCGGCGCCGCAAAATGGTACATGGCGTCACTTTGGTCGTCATTTTGTGGATTTCTTTGGGTGTGGGCGAGCCCTGGGACAAAACGCAGTTGATGTTGGAGCATCTGCCGATGCCACACATCACAGGGTTTTAGTTGACGCTCCTTTTGAGCTTAGCGTTCTTAAACTCGCCGTCTTTGAGCTGTGTGACAATGGACTCACCGTCTGCGCGACTGCCAATGCCGACGACTTGAACACGGTAAAAGAGCTCTCCAGACCGCGACTCCACCGCCACTTTAGCGTCGAGTCCCTGAGTATTGAGTTCGGCAATAACGGCGTCTGCACGACTGCCTTGGTCATAGGTGTCTACGAAGACAAACCAATTTTCCTGCATCGGGAGTGATTGCAAGCGAATCGGTGTTTTCGCTTTAGCTGTGACAGGCTCCTTGATGTCCTGAACACGAGGCGCAGGTGTGGGAGTTGCCTGAGGCTTTTGGGCGTCCGCCGGCGCTTTTCCAATCCAATACGGCCCAGCACTGAGCTGTAAAGACATCCAATCTGACGCCTGTGCGGCATCGCGTTTAGATTCGAAGCCTGCCGCTCGTATTCTAAAATACTGCTGCCCACTCACTTCGGCTTGCGCGACTGAAACATTAACAGGCTTGAGCTGCTGTCTCAGTAAGTCTGCTCTGTCGGCAGCGACAGCACGTGAGGTATGACTCTCTAAATTGACAAACCAACGACCACCACTTTGCGGTGGCGCTGTTGCTGCAGCGGGCTTTTCAGGGGCTTTTGAGCGTTGCATTTTTTCTATAGCATCGGCGGCGCGTTGCGCTTCTCTTTCTTTTAGAGACTCGTTTTCACGCACAAGTACATTGTATTGTTCTTGGAGATTACGGTTTTGTGTCGTCAGTGTCGCGTAGTCTGACGCTAACTGAGCATCCGGTTCGGCTTTCTTATTTTCAGCGCGCCTGAGTGAGCGAACGGTGTCTTTTAGCGCTGCGATCTCGACATCCGCGGTGCTGCGCGTATCCACCCAAAGACCGCCCATACCCACGGCGGTAATCAGTGCGATCACCGCGATTGCCCAAGCCGCCTTGGTGTTGCCGCTTGAAGGCTGAGACTCGGTCTTACTATGGTCCGTTAGCAGTGCTTCCGACGCTGACGGCGCCTCATTGTCTGCTGTCTCTAGTATCGCGGGCTCCGCGGTTGTCTCGCTCGCAGGTGGCACTTCGAAGTCGTCGTCCTCGAGCCAATCAGTGCTTTCATCAATGTCGTCTTCGTTGTCGCTCGAGGCCTTTGGTTTGAGGCCTTCCGACCAATCGGCCGGTGGCGTGAGTACACGTTTTTTATCGTCTTCTTTATCGTCCATGCTCTGACCTCCTTCACCCCACAATAGAGTATCAGAAAGACGCGTTAAAAATGCCTTATATGCCGCCTCAAATGGCGCTTTCGAGTACACTGTGTGGATGGATGTTTCAGATATTCTCGATGGTTTGAACGAGGCGCAGCGCTCAGCGGTGGCTGCGGAACAAGGCAATCAGCTGGTACTTGCCGGCGCGGGGTCGGGTAAAACCCGCGTACTCGTCCACCGAATTGCATGGCTGATTCGCGCAGAAGGGCTCTCGCCTTATTCGGTGATGGCAGTGACGTTTACCAACAAAGCTGCGCGTGAGATGCGGGGTCGTATCGAAGAGATGCTCGGACGGCCGACTCAGGGCCTATGGATTGGTACTTTCCACGGTTTGGCGCATCGGCTGCTACAAACACACTGGGCCGAAGCGGGACTGCCCCAAAACTTTCAGATTTTGGACAGTGACGACCAGTTGCGGCTCGTCAAGCGCGTTTGCCGTGAGCTTGGTCTTGACGATGCAAAGTGGCCACCCCGACAGGCGCAGTGGTTTATTAATGGGCAAAAGGATGAGGGACTCAGAGCCGGTCATATTGATCCCCCCCTCGGGGATCTTTACACCAAGACTATGGTCAAAATTTACGCGTCTTACGAAGAGGCTTGCCAGAGAGGCGGTTTAGTCGATTTTGCGGAGCTTTTGCTGCGGGCGCATGAGCTCTGGCTTAAGTCCCCTGAGACACTGGCGCATTATCAAGGCCGATTTAATATTTTATTGGTCGATGAATTCCAAGACACGAACTCGATTCAGTACGCCTGGCTGCGAGTGCTGGCGGGGAGTGCGATCCCAATAGTTGCTGTCGGTGATGACGATCAATCCATTTACGGTTGGCGCGGCGCTAAAATTGAAAATATTCAGCGGTTTACTCAGGACTTTAAAGACACACAAACGGTTCGTCTCGAGCAGAATTACCGTTCTACCAAGACTATTTTAGACGCCGCAAATGGGGTTATTTCCCATAATGGCGGCCGCTTAGGGAAAGACTTGTGGACCGATGGCGATGACGGCGATCTCATCAGGCTGTATGCGGGTTTTAATGAGCAAGATGAAGCCCGTTTTATTGTGGAACAAATCCAAGCGTGGACGGATGAGGGAAATACGCGCAAGTCGAGTGCCATTTTGTACCGGTCAAATGCACAGTCCCGAGTCATTGAAGAGGCGCTGATACGTGGGGGTCTCCCCTATCGGATTTACGGTGGCCAGCGATTTTACGAACGCCTAGAGATTCGAAACGCACTGGCGTATTTGCGTCTCGTTATTGGTCGTGGTGATGACCCGGCACTGGAGCGTGTGATTAACACACCGACGCGCGGTATTGGCAGTAAGACCATCGACGACCTGCGCGCGATTGCGCGTGACCAAGGTGTTTCCATGTGGCAGGCGATCGTTCTTACCCAGCAAAACAGTTTGCTCAGTACACGAGCGCGGTCGTCGCTCGCAGGCTTTGCTGCTTTGATTAATGAACTCGATAGCGAGACACTGGAACTGCCGATCGAGGAGATGGTGGAGCACGTCATTCATCGGACGGGTCTGATCGATTTTTATAAGGCCGAGAAAGGCGAGCGAGGTCAGGCTCGCGTCGAAAACTTAGAAGAATTAGTGTCGGCGGCAAAGACGTTTCGGGCCGAGGACGACACGCTATCCCCGCTCCAGCAGTTCCTTGACAGTGCGGCGCTCGATGCCGGCGACACACAAGCGGACCCTTATGAGGACAGCGTGCAAATGATGACCTTGCATTCTGCCAAGGGGCTTGAGTTTCCGTTGGTCGTTCTGGCAGGCCTTGAGGAAAATTTATTCCCACATCGCATGTCGGTCGAAGAGCCTGGCCGATTGGAAGAGGAGCGCCGTCTCGCGTACGTGGGTATTACACGCGCCCAGCAACGGCTTTTGATCACGTATGCTGAGAGTCGCCGCCTTCACGGTAATGAAACGTACAACACGCCCTCGCGTTTCGTTCGCGAAATACCGGCAGAGTTAATCGAGGAGGTGCGCTTGCACGGTGGTTTGACCCGCCCCTTGATTGACCGTTTTCAGCAGCCCGCCAGCGCGTCCGACGAATCGGGTTTGAGCTTTGGTCAGCGGGTTGTGCATCCCATGTTTGGCGAGGGCGTGGTGCTTAATATGGAAGGTCGGGGAGCGAATGCACGTATCGAGGTAAACTTTGCTGAGGGCAGCAAGTGGCTTGTCCTGCAGTACGCAAATCTTCAGGCTTTGTGAGGCTCCTATGAAAGAGAGAACGCTCTTACCCGTCGCTATCATTGGTGTGCTTGTACTTTGGTTGGCGACTGTTGGACTGTGGGCCGTCGATGCACAGAAGATAGACCAGAGCTCAAGGGATCGGCTCCCGGGGGAGCCAGTTGAGGCCATTGAGTGGAAACTCGTCACTACATGGCCGAAAGGTTTGCCAGGGCTTGGTTCAGCCCCTGAAAATTTTGCTCGCCGTGTCGGTGAGATGAGTAATGGGCGTCTTACCGTGCGGGTTTATGGCGCAGGCGAAGTCGTCCCCCCTTTCGAGGTCTTTGATGCGGTGGCCCAGGGCGTGGCCGAAATGGGGCACGGTGCCGCGTACTACTGGAAAGGTAAAATTCCGGCCTCCGTGTTTT
>ERZ802830.2674-NODE-2674-length-15862-cov-10.6101_pt1 | contig 15862 bp, 21 predicted proteins | sample MGYA00345654_ERZ802830 | MGnify/ENA primary metagenome ERZ802830 (study PRJEB30503, sample SAMEA104212375) | marine metagenome | biome: Westerlies Biome; feature: [SRF] surface water layer (ENVO:00010504) within the epipelagic zone...; material: water...
CCAGCGCCTCGGCGCGTTCAGCGACCTCGAGCCATTGTGTTTCCTTCTCATCTTTCTTCGCTTGCGCGGTGGCGAGCGCCGCTGCGGCCTGATTGAATTTTTCCGGGTCGGTGGTGAACAGCGTAGGGTCGGCCATCGCCGCCTCCAGCGCGGCAATGGCGGCGGCTAGTTGTTCGATCTCGTCTGGCAATCTGTCGAGTGCATGCTGATCGCGAAAGGTGAGGCGGACAGGGCGGTTTGCCGCCTTTGTCCCTTTGGCGTCCCCCTTGTTGGCACCGGTGCCTTTTGTTGTCTTGCTTCCTGTTTTTCGGCCAGCCTTTCTCCCGGTTTGGTCACCGGCCCTTGCAATTTGCCGCGCTTGTGTGGCCTTCCGGCGCTCCAGATAGTCTGAATACCCACCGGCATGGCTGACCACCCTCGCATCACCCTCAAAAGCCAGCAATGCAGTCACTGTTCGGTCCAGAAAATCGCGGTCATGGCTGACAATCAGGATGGTGCCGTCATAATCGGCAATTACCTCCTGCAATAGCTCAAGCGTTTCCAGATCAAGATCATTAGTCGGTTCGTCAAGCACAAGAAAATTGTGGCTTTGAGCGAATAGCTTGGCCAGCAATAGCCTGTTCTGTTCACCGCCTGACAGGGTCGATACCTTCTGTGTCATCTTGTGATCATCAAACATGAAATCGCGCAGATAGGCGGTTACGTGCTTGGTCTGGCCCGCAACCTCAACTGTATCACCCGTGCCACCAGTCAGAATTGTCCAGGGCGACGCCGTCCGGTCGAGAGTTTCGCGCCGCTGGTCAAAATAGGCGTGCAATAGCCCAAAACCCTCGCGTACGCGCCCGCTATCCGGTTGCTGTAATCCCAGAAGGATGCGTACCAGCGTTGATTTGCCGATGCCGTTCGGCCCAACAATTCCAATGCGGTCACTACGCCGGACCAGCAAATTGAAATGATTGAGAAGCTGGCGGCGGGTTGCCTCACCATTTGTGGTGGCTGTCTTGGATGTTGTCGCCGGCACGGATGCGGACAGGTCAATGCCCTCAAGCACCATTTGTCCACCGCCCTCTGCAGGGCCTGTTTCCATGCGCATGGCGCGCTGCGTGATGCCGCCCGACTTTGCCCGCTCGCTGCGCAGTGACGCCAATTCGCGCAACCGTCCCTGATTGCGCTTTCGGCGGGCGGAAATGCCTTCGCGTGACCATTTGGTCTCGCTTGCAATACGGCGGTCCATTTTATGCAGCACGACTGCCTCTTCGGCGAGAATGCCCTCGGACCAATCGTCAAATTCGCCAAAATGGCCATCACGGCGGCGCAACTTGCCCTGATGCAGCCAGATGATGCCTGTCCCCAGATTGCGCAAAAAGGCACGGTCATGGCTAACAACCAGCAGGGCGCCACGGTGTTGCCGCAACAGATCCTCCATCCATTCGATGGTTGGCAGGTCCATGTGATTTGTTGGTTCGTCAAGCAGGAGAATATCGGGTTCGGTGTATAGCGCCCGGGCCAGCGAAACCCGCCGTGCCTCGCCACCCGATAGCCCGTCACTCATTCGATTGGGGTCCAGCCCCATCCGCATCAGGATTGCTTCTGCCTGGTGCGTTGGCACCGGCCGACCAGCGGCGTCAGCATCATAGCCGGCAGTGACAATGGCGCGCAGCGTCATGCCCGGATGAATTTCAGGAGCCTGAGGCAAGTAGGCAATTTGCGTACCGGGTGCGACCCACAGGCTGCCCTCATCCATTTCACCATGTCTGGATAATAGTTTCATCAAGCTGGATTTGCCGGCACCATTTCGCCCTACAAGAGCCAGCCTGTCGCCAGCATGAAGCGCGAGGTCGGCACCGCGAAGCAGCCAGCGATCGCCAAGGTTGATCCCGCAATCGGCGATGGTCAGCAGGGGCGTCGGCATGGTCAGCCAAGTCCTCGCTGGCGGGCGATGCTGTCATAGGCAGCGTTGATTTTCGCCAGCTTGTCGGTGGCCACCTTGATGAATTCCTCAGGCATACCCTCGGCGATCAGTTTGTCCGGGTGGTTGGCGCGCACAAGGTCGCGCCAGCGGCTGCGCAAATCCGCATCGCCAATATCCCGGTCAACGCCAAGCACCTCATAGGGTGTAGGGCCAGCCTCGCCATGCAGCGCCATCAGCCGCGCGAAATCTGTCTCGGAAAAGCCAAAAATCTCTGCCACGGTTGAGAGATATTTGGCCTCAGGGGGTGTCACAGCGCCGTCTGATCTGGCGATGTGAAATAATAGATCAAGCAATTGCTCGAGAATTGGTGCGCGCTCGTCAAACAGCTTGGCGACCTGTTTCGCATAGCTCTCAAAACCATCTGGCGTTTGCCGCGCCAAATCCCAGAACTTGCCAACCTGGCTGACCTCGGTTTGGGGTATGTGAACACGTTGGCGAAAGGCTGAAATCTCATCATGAGTCACCACACCATCGGCCTTGGCCATTTTCGCAGAGAGGGCGATCACCGCGACGGTGAAGGCAACCCTGCGACTGGCGTCAGCATCTTCAGTCGCCTTTGTTGGCGAGAAGCCCCGTTCCACAGCAATACCGGCCGCTGCGCCCAACAGGCCGCCAATCGGGCCACCAAAAGCAAAGCCTGCTGCGCCGCCGATGATCATTCCCCAAATACTCATGCGCATATCTAGCGTCTGGCAACAGCCAATAGCAAGCCTGTAACGGTCTGTTTTGCAATCTATCTTTTTAGCCCTTGCCGTCAGTATTACAGTCAATCAGCAGGTTGCGGCATTTTCGCACTAGCGCATACCGGGGTGTATGGATAGGCTAGCGACATGGAAAATGCATTGGCAAAATCTGCTGGCGTTGGCGCTGGCGCGGAGCAAACGGTTTCTGTCACAACGCTTGACTTGACGGGTTTGAAATGCCCGTTGCCAGTGTTGAAAGCGCGCCGCCAGATCAGTCAGATGACGGCTGATGACCGACTTGATGTGATGGCTGATGATCCTGCAGCACCACTGGATTTTGAGCATTTTTGCAGCACTGGCGGCCATGAGCTGATCGAGACAAGGAGCGAAGATGATGTGTTCACCTTCTGCATTCGTGTCGGCGCTAGCCAAACAGCCTGACGGCGATCCCCGATCTAGCCCCTTAAATAATCTAACCCAGTAAATAATCTACCCGAGCAAATTCAGGTGAAATGCCTGCGCAAGCGGACCATCAGTAGGCCCGTCATACAGCCCCAGCTCGCGGCATTTGATGAAAAATCCTGGGGCCGGTATGCCACCGCGGTTGCGTGAAATGACTCTGGCCGCCCGGAGCTTTGCTCCTGCCTGATGATCTGCGACCAGACTTGTCTCCAGCCACAGGGTCAATCTATGGATGCGGTGCGGTGGTGGGATGGAGGCGGCGTCGGCCAACTCCGCATAGGTGATCAGCCTGTCCGCAGCGATGACCGAGGCCAGCGCCATTTCAGCGCGGTGCTGCCAGATGGCCTCGCTGCGCTGTTCGCTGATGTCTGGATTCTGGTCCATCTCCGGCCTGCCACTTGGTGATTGCGGCGCTGTCTATTTGCGCCTATTTTGCCGGTATGGTTTATCTCAGATCATTCATCTTTAACAGTATGTTCTATCTGATGACCGCGATGGTTGTTGTGCTGTTGTTGCCGCTTTTGTTACTGCCCTCGGCTGTTGTGCGGCTTGTCGCCCGCTGTTGGGGCTGGATGACAGCCAAACTTCTGTTGATTGTAGGAGTCCGACATCGGATTTGGGGTGACATGGCGCTTGACCAACAGGTGATCTATGCCGCTAAACATCAATCGGCGTGGGAGACCATCGTTCTGGTCGGTTGCCTGCGGATGCCAGTGACGGTGATGAAGCGGGAATTGCTGTTTCTGCCGCTGATTGGGCTGTTTTTCCTGCGCGCAGGCTGTATCGCGGTTGATCGAGCGGGCGGCATGCGGGCGCTGCGGGAATTGCGCAAGGCGGCGGTAAGGCATTGGCGGCACGGCCGGTCACTATTGATTTTTCCGCAAGGAACGCGCGTCGAACCGGGTACCAGCCATGGCTATGAGGTGGGCGTGTTTGCTCTTTATGATGCGACCGGTCTTCCGGTTGTGCCGGTGGCGCTCAATTCTGGCCATGTTTGGCCGCGCAATAGCTGGACCAAGCGCCCGGGTGTTGTCGATGTTCAATTTTTACCGCCGATAGCGCCGGGTCTTTCGCGTAAGGCTTTCATGGCCGAACTCGAAAAGCAGATTGAGGCTGGTATGGCCGCAATCGACAGCCCATATAAACAGCAGTGAAGACAAAAAATGCCGAGGAGGCACGATCATGGATGGTGGAGGTGGCCGCCCTGAGGGGCAGAAAAACGTACTCGGGCAAACACTGATCAGCTGTTCGCATGATCCTGTCACAGGCTTTTTTCGTGATGGGTGTTGCCATACCGGACCGCAGGACCAGGGTCTGCACACGGTCTGCGCCATCATGACGGATGAGTTTCTGGCTTTTAGCAAGAAAGCTGGCAATGATCTGTCTACACCGATGCCGCAATTTGGCTTTCCCGGGTTGCGTGATGGTGACCAATGGTGCCTGTGCGCTGCGCGCTGGGAGCAGGCGCGGCAAGCGGGTTGTGCGCCCAGGGTGCGGCTTTCCGCCACCAACATAGTGACCCTGCATATCTGTTCGCTCGATGATTTGAAAGCGCATGCAATCGACCTGCAATAGGGGTTGGCACTGAGATCTTGCAAAGCGGTGCTGTTTTGTCAGGAACCATGCTAGAATGGTGCAACAGGAGACAGCCATGCTTGCCATAGATCAGAAAGTAACTCTCAATTGTACCGACACGGGCCGCGATGCGCCCGGGACCATCGTGCGGATTGTTGGCGACCGGGTCGATGTGATGCTGGATGGTGGAGCAAACATTCTTGTCTCGCTGCGGAAGAGCAAACCGGGCCTTTACGTTGGCTCGCAATCTGGCCTGGAATTTGTCATGAAGCTGTGAATGCCTATGCCCATATCATCACCTGACCCACAGGCCAGAACCCGGCCCGATGGTAACATGCCTTCCAGCCACTCCTCGCTGGACAGCAGAAATGCCGAGACACCGCCGCAAAGGCATGCCGATCTGTCGGCATGGCTGGTCTGGGCGGTGTTGATGCTGATTGCCATTGCCATTCTGCCGTTTGCTGTGCACAATCAGGACGTGGTGCGGGCGATTGCCCGCATGTGCGGATTTGATTTCGGATAGCAACCTCAGTTTGGTTTACGCGTAGTTTTTCGTGAACCCCGCACCTTTGGTTTGGCCTCCTTTGGCGGCAATGTCGCACAGAACATGATCGCCATGTCGACATAACGGTGCAGAGCAGAATCCTCAGCAACTCCCTCATGGGCGATGGCAGCCCATCCGCGCATTCGCCTGCCAGTCAAATCCATCGGACCAACATGCGGCTGGTTGGCAATTGCGTTTGTCGCAGCCTCACCAATCCGGATAACAGCCTGTCACCCCAGATAAACACACACATATGGCCATTCATCAAAAAGCCATAGCCGCCAAACATCGTGGTAAGTTCCATTTCGAACATGCCGCCAATGTGATCATGCAGGCGTTCGGCAAGCCCTGCATCATACATGGTGCCCTCCGGGATCAATTTTTGCCACAGATTGTCTCGCGATGACAAAATTTCGCTGTTCTGCCTGTGCCATGTTGCCACATCATCATAATGCGGTTTACCCTTAACCGGAATGCTGGGGAGACATTCGGGAAAATTGTTTAGTGCGGTGTATGCCGCAGCGCAGAAAGTGACCTGGAGGAAACAGCATGATTATCCTAGATGGGGGGCTTGGTCGCCAGCTTGAGGCGATGGGTGCCCCTTTTCGTCAACCTGAATGGTCGGCGGCTGCACTGATTGAGGGGCCGCATTTTGTTCGGGCCGTGCATGATGCGTTCATCGCTGCGGGTGCGGATGTGATCTCGACCAATTCCTATGCGGTGGTTCCGCATCACATTGGCGAGGAAATGTTTGCTGAAAGAGGTGATGAGTTGTTAGCCATCGCGGCAAGAGAGGCGCGTGAGTCGGCGGCGGCTGCCGATCGGTATGTTCGTGTTGCCGCCAGCGTGCCACCGATGTTTGGCTCCTACCTGCCGGAGGCTTTTGACTCGGCACGTGGCCGGCAGATGATGAAGCAGTTTCGCCAACAATTAGCGCCAGTTGCCGATATCTTCTGCGGTGAGACGCTCGGCTCAATTGCTGAGGTCACAGCTTTTCTGGATGTGTTTGGTGATGTCGCAGCTGACTTATGGGTGTCTGTGACGCTTGAAGATGTTGATGCCGATCCGAAAAATCCACGCCTTCGTTCAGGTGAGCCATTATTTGACTTGCTGCATGCTGTGGAGCGGCATCGCCATGATGCGCTGCTGTTCAATTGTTCGCAACCTGAGGTTATGGGTGATGCGATCCGGCTTGCCAGAGCGACGCTGGACCGTTTTGCACGACAGCATGGCAAGGCTGAACCGTTGATCGGAGTTTATGCAAACGCCTTTCCGTTGATGGATGAAAATTATCAGGGCTCGAATACCTCAGTGCATAAACTGCGTGAAGATATTACGCCGGAGAACTACACTCGTTATGCTCTCGAATGGCAAGCGCTTGGTGCTGATATCATCGGCGGTTGTTGTGGTATTTCACCAGATCATATCGCGCATCTGGCCGCTGCGCTTCGCGGCAACAAGGGCTAAAATTTGTGTCCGCCGAGTGAAACTCCCGCACGACGGCGGCAATCGCGACAGATCACCAAATCAGGCCGGGACAAAGTTGCCGTGTAGACCCGGTGGCATCGGGTGTGGCAAAGCCGCAAACACCTTGCCAATGTTCGCAGAATGTTGATCGGCCGTGTTGCTGGCGACCTTGAACAGAAGGCGTGAGTGCCTATCTCCAGCGGGTACCAAAGTGCCTGTCTATTAACGCGAGAAAAAAAGGATGTTTCCATGAAAACTGCTCAGGATTATCTGGCCGAGGCGAATGCCGTTGTGCCAAAAATCGCTGTTGAGGGAGCGATTGCGCGCCACACAGCTGGTGAGGCCGTATTTATTGATGTTCGTGACGGCAGCGAAATTGCCGAGACCGGGACAATTGCCGGCGCTTTGCACATTCCGCGGGGATTTGTTGAATTTGCTGCAGATGACGCGACACCATTCCATAACGATGCGTTAACCAAGGATAGCGAGATCATATTGGTTTGTGGGGCTGGGGGCATGGCTGCGCTAACCGGCAAGACGTTAATCGATATGGGCTACACCAATGTTTCCAACGCAGGTGGGTTTCAGGCGTGGAAAGACGCCGGCGGGGCAACAGAATAATGGCGCGCCGTAAGACAGCCCGTGCCCGGGCAATCGTTGCGGATGCGGCCGAGACCCGTTTGCGCGCGATAATTGTTTTTGGCATGACTGCCATTCTTGCGCTCGTAATTGCCAGTTTTGCCAGCATCGCATTTGCTGCCGGATCGGATAGTGGATCGGGAGGTGGTGACAAATATAAGAGCTATGGCGTTTCGGCTGAGATGCGTCAGGCAACAGTTCTGGTCAAAGAGGAAGCGTTTGCTGATGCCTTGCCATTTCTTCAAAAGGAAGTGACCAATGATCCAGGCAATGCCGATGCCTGGAACCTGATCGGTTTTTCATCACGCAAGCTGGGCGATTATGTGACATCCGAGGCGGCCTATGACAAGGCGCTGGCGATCAACCCAAAACACAAGGGCGCACTGGAATACAAGGGTGAGCTCTATCTTACCCTCGGCAATTTGGCTGGAGCTGAGGAGTTGCTTGCACGGCTGAACAAGACTTGCAGTTTCAACTGCAGTGAAGTCAGAGATCTCAAAGATGCCATTGCCGCCTATAAAAAGGCGCAGTAAGCGAACATCTCTCCTCTGACGTAAGCGATAAGAAACGAAAAAGGGAGGCCTCGGCCTCCCTTTAACGTGATGGTTAGCAAGTAACCAAAATATGGATGTCAGACAGACGTGACAAGGCTGCTCATCAGTCTGGTTGTCACCTCTTGGTTACGCGCTTTCAACCGAAATTCACTAGACATCAGATCACCTCCTTTGGATTGTTTGAACAATGGAAAAAACCTTAGGTGGTAACACTTGGCCTGTCACCTTTTTTCTTAGCAAGCGACTGATCTATCCGGGATAGCGCTGTTTTCCGCTTAGCCGCCGAACAAGCTCTTGGTGAAATTGATTAGATGATCCAGATTTTCGCTGAAGAACCCTTTGGCCTGCTCAGCCGTGCTGCCAGCCTTACCACCCAAATCTGTGCGAAGCGTGCTGGCCTTCTCGCCAAGCGCGCTGGCAGTCTCACTAAGGCGGTTGGCAACATCATCGACTGCCTCACCAAGATTGCCGTCACCAAGCGCATCATCGACCTTGCCTTTGACTGATTGTGTTACTTTTCCCGTGGCGGCCGTGGTGTCATTCCACAACGCACCCGCCTTATCAAGCACGCTATCAAAGGTTCCCTCAGCCTCGTTTCCGGCGTCTGTGCTGGTTGTGCTGCTGTTGTCCATCTGGCCTGTCCCGTAATAATTCACAATAATGAAGGGGAGGGCATTATGCGGACGTTCATGGGTGAAACCAACCCAAAAGCCGTTTGACCAACTAACGCCAAAGCGAGTCAAGCGGCGTTGATTTGACGCTGACATCACCTATCTACAGAACAATCCAAAAACCCGATGATGAAATTGGAGAGGATGATGATGTTTTCCTTGCAGAAGCCGCAAAGTGCCGCACCCTGCTCATCGGAGCGAAAACCTGCTAACCGGACAAGACGGTTTGTCTTGGGTGTTGTTATGCTGATGGAGGCTGTATTGCTGTTGAATACCAACGCCGTGGTGGCATCGCCCACTGGCGCGCATGGCTTTACTTTTGAGAGTATTGAAGGGGGCCCTTTGCCGCTTTCCGACTTTCGAGGCAAAACAGTGTTGCTGGTTAACACCGCGTCTCAATGCGGTTTCACTGGCCAATATGCCGCGCTTCAGACGTTATGGGAGACCTATCGCGATCGTGGGCTGGTTGTGCTTGGCGTTCCAAGCGATGATTTCGGCGGTCAGGAACCGGGAACGGCAGTCGAGATCAAGCAATTCTGCACAGTTAATTTTGACATTGATTTCCCGATGACTGACAAGGTGCGCGTCAGGGGTGATGGTGCGCATCCCTATTATAAATGGGTGGCCACACAGGGTCGGTTGAAAATGCCACGCTGGAATTTTTTTAAGCATCTGATCGATGCCGATGGCAACCTCGTTGACTGGTTTGGCTCAACAACGCGGCCGAATTCGCGCAAGCTGATTGCCGCCATCGAAAAGCAGCTGAACAGCTAGGTGGCTGGTTTTGTTGCAGTTCGTCGTGCTAGGCTTACGGGGCGCGGTAATCCAAACATCTGGATAGCACGCTTCTGTGTGAGGAAATCATGACCCAGCCAAATTTACGGCGCATTCTGTCTGATGAATTGCATGCCCGCGCATTTCATGATTTTGATGGCGCAGGACGGTTCATTCGCTTTGTGTTTCTGATTGATCATGACGCCGCCAGTTTTCTTGATTATGTGAACGCATTTCTCCAAGCGGAGGAGTCGGTGCCGATCGCCCCGGAAAGCAAATTCGCTCGGGTGGAATTTGACAGTTATGCGTTTCGATTTGAGCGTCACACCGAATTTCTCTCACTATCTTTCATCCAGAAAGGGCGGGTGATCAGATCCGGTCTGTTGCCCGAAGCCTTTGATCCAGAGGCCGTCGGTTTGCCGCTCGAGTGGGCGAAGGCCGCGCCCGCGACCCTGTTTCAGGCTATCTGGCTGGAGGTGGGGGCAAAGCCACCGCGGGCAGTCAATGATGCCAAGATGCTGGCCACGCTTGACAGCCGTGCTGTTGCTGCTAACCACTTCAGTGATGGTGCTGGCCAGCTGCATTTTGCCTTCGATATTGATTCTGCGGGTTTTTCCCGCATAGCATTGTTTAACAGTGATATCTCGGCAAAACGAATGGGCCGCGCCGTCCAGCGTGTCGTTGAACTTGAAACCTACCGGTTGCTGGCGCTGCTTGGATTTGCTGCGGTGCGCGACAACGGCAAACGGCTTGGCGAGATTGAGGATGCTGTCGGCAAATTGACCAACGAGTTGGCTGAGGAAATCAAATTGCCCGATGGCAAGGTGGAAAATTTATTGTCTACCTTGACAGCGCAGGCCGCTGATTTGGAAGAAATATATTCCAAGACGTCCTACCGGATGGCCGCGACCAAAGCCTATGAGAGCATCATGGCCGACAGGATTTCTGGGCTGAGGCTGACCCGCCTCATTGGCTTTCAGGGTGTCAGGGGGTTTTTGAACCGGCGCATGACTCCCGCTCTTGATAGCTGTCATGCCTTTTCTGAGCGGTTGGCGCAATTATCAGCGCGTATAACCCGGGCTGGTGATCTATTACAGACGCAGACAGAGATGATCATCCAGCGCCAGAACCGGGATCTTTTGACGTCAATGAACAGCCGCGCCAAGGCGCAGTTGCATCTGCAACAGACTGTTGAACGGCTGTCGATTGCTGCCGTTACCTATTACGGGGTGGGACTTGTCGGCTATTTGGCAAGGCCCCTGCCACTAGAGAGCTGGGGATTTGATCTGATCGTCGTCAAAGCGGCCTTTGTTCCGGTGATCGCCTTTCTCGTGTGGCTCGCCGTCCGTGCGGTCAGGGTCAGGCTGGACAGCGCAGAGTAAAACGGCGGTTAGACAGGCCACACTGATAACATATCTGATATCACGCATATGTGATTATCCGCATTGGTATTTTGGTCTTATGTTTGGTGCTTCCTGACAAGCTTTGCCGAAGGCACTGTAGCGGTGAGTGATGATATCTACGCATGTCAACCCGATGGGCATTATTTGGCGGAGTTGAATATCGGTCTGGCTGTAGATGATCTGGACACGCCGACAATGGCTGGCTTCATGAAGGCGCTTGATAAGGTGAATCGCATTGCAGATCGCAGTCCAGGTTTTGTCTGGCGGTTGCAGGATGAGGCTGGTAACGCGACCGGTGTCAAATATTCTGAAAACCCACGTGAGATTGTCAATCTTTCGGTTTGGCAGACGAGCGCCGATTTGGAGCATTATGTCTGGAATACGGTGCATCGCCAGTTCATGAAACGGCGTGCCGAATGGTTTGTCCCGCTTGATCAGCCCTATTTTGTCTTGTGGTGGGTGCCGGCCGGTGTTTTACCCACACTTGCCGAGGCACTGGATCGACTGGCCCGGTTGCGCAGTGATGGCCCATCGTCTCATGCCTTTGGCTGGTCCAATCTGCCCGGTCAACGGAATTTGGATCAGCCATAGCCAGTGGTATCAGACAGATTGAGTCTGACAGATGGCTGGTCTTTCTGCTGTCTTTCCGGCATGCTGTCGGTCGCTTATGTTCAGTGATTAAATGACCAAGAAATGGCGATCGCCTTATGTCTGACCTCATTCTGCATCATTACCCGCAATCACCTGTCGCCCAGAAGATCCGCTTTGCTTTGGGCATAGCCGCGGCTGATTGGCATTCTGTGGAAATCCCGCGTTTACCTCCAAAGCCGCTGCTCATGCCATTGACGGCAAACTACCGGCGTGTGCCGGTGTTACAGATTGGTGCCGATATTCATTGTGACAGCCAGAATATCATTCGTGCCATTGCTTCGGCTGGCCACGCCAACACCCTGTTTCCGGATGGCTGTGTTGGGCAGGCAATGGCATTGGCCGGATGGGCTGAAACGGCGATGTTTGACCTCGCAGTTCGCATTGTCATCACATCGGCAATTGGAACTGCTCCGCCAGAATTCATTGCTGACCGAGGGGCACTCTATTTCGAACCGGATTGGACAGAGGCTGGGATGAAAGTTGCTTTGCCTGCGGTCATTCTACAGCTTCAAGCGCATCTGGCCTGGACTGACGACATGCTGTCCGCGACTGGCTTTGCGATTGGCAGCAAGCTCTCCTATGCCGATGCTGCGATTGCCTATATTGCCTGGTTTTTGCGGGGGCGGTGGGATGGAGGTGCTGCCCTTCTAGCACCGTTTTCCCATATTTGTGCGCTTGAGGAGATGCTTGTTGGCAGGGGCAATGGCAACACCACCGAGATGACGGCGGAGGCGGCGCTGGCGCACGCCAATGCGCATGAACCGGCGACGCCAACAGGGATTGTTGCGGGCTTTGATGCGGGTCTTCAGCTTGGCCAACAGATCATGCTGCGGCAGCGCGGGCAGACAGCGGACCCGGATGTGTACGGCAGGTTGCGCTATCTGGATGATACGCGCATATCGATTGATCACACGAGTCCTGAAACCGGCGCGGTTGCGGTACATTTTCCTATCGCTGGCTATGTCGTATCAGCGGCGGCGCCACTGTAAGAGGGCTGAATTTTCCCAAGCTGTGCGGCAATCCAGACAAGTGTCGCCCGGATGTACCAGCTGCCCTTGCGATCATGGAAGCCGACATGACCCCCGCCCTTGGTTACGACGATGGAGGGTAGGCCCGCCTCACGCGGCTGCGCAAGGCATGGTTCAACGGGAACCCAGGGGTCATTTGTCGATTGGATAACCATGGCGGGAATGTTTAGCTGCGACAGCCGATTATGAACACTTGATGCCGCGTAATAGCTGGTGGCATCTCCATGGCCAGCCAAATGCGCTGTCACCTGATCGTCGAAGATATAGACATTGGTGGCCCGCAACGCAGCATCGATATAGCGCTGTTCAAGCTCTGGGGTGGTCGTGACTATCTGTTTCATGCCAGCCAGCATGTAGCGGACATATAACCGGTTACGGGGGAGGTGGAATTTTTTGGCGGTTGCCGCCATGTCGATCGGCGCACCCACTGTCACAATGCCGGCAAGCTGGGATGCCACGAAAGGATGGTCCAGCGCCATGTTCAGCGCCGTTGTCCCACCAAGTGAATGACCCATCATAAAGAGCGGCAATGCGCCAAAACGCCGTTTTGCCCAGTCGACGAAGGGGATTAAATCAGCACCGGCTCCCGCGTTGTAGGTTTTTCGGGCCAGCGCACGGGCGGACCCTGCGCCACGCATGTTGACTCGTAGCAGGGCAAACCCAGCAGCGAGCGCCGCTGGAACGAGCCACAGAATATGGGGTGCATCCATACACCCATTCAGACCATGGACAGCAATCAGGCATCCGCGTGGCTGTCCATTGGGCAGATGGCACATGGCAAGAAGGCGATCGCCATCGGGTAGATCTAGCAATATCGGCTCTGCAAGCGGAGCTGACGGTGCGTCACGGCAGATGAAATGACGCATTGTCTGGAGGTCGCCGCCTTTCCATGGAAAGGCCTCACCGTCAAAGGCTGGAATCAGGTCTTCGGCGTCGTTACGAACAAAGGTGATTTGTCCATCCTCCAGACAGCTGTCACAGTTGGTGTCGAACTTTGCGGTACAGCTAGTCGTCGGTCCCGTCAACCTCCAGAGCTTTATAGAGGCTTAGCTCTTTCCAATATTGCTCGGCTTTGGCATTGGCGTCGCTGATACGCATTGACAGGCCGCGAATGATTGCAAGGCAAATTGGATCTGCCCCATTCATCTTGGCCTTTAATGTGTCTTCGTCGATCACTTTGACAATACATTTGGTCTTGGCACGTGCGGTGACGGTGCGGGGTTTTGACGTGATGTGGCCAACCTCGCCAAAAATTTCACCCTCATTCAATACGCCGACATCCAACCCCAGCCGCGTCTCAATCGCCACTTGGCCACTGTGGATTAAAAATACATTCCGGCTCTGCTCATCCACTGAATAGATGATCTCGCCGGCGTTATAGGTGCGATGCGGAATTTGTTTGACAGATTTTATACTCATTTTGCGGGCGCCTTTTTGTGACGAATTGTCTCCTAACGACTCTCTATAAATGGGGACTTTAACATTATTTTAGAAGAGCGATGTGCATGATGAGTACAATATTGATCCAGATTTCCGTCACAATTCGCCCCAGGCCCTCCTCGATAGGTTGCAGTGCTGCCGTTCACACTGGAAGTTCCACCGCATGTGGTTTAGCATCTGCCAACGTTGGGTTATTGGGATTTTGGGGCACGCCATGTTGGAAAAGGGTGATGTTGTAATCTGGGACAGCAGTGAGACTGTTTACGAGGTTGGGGACAAGGGTTTTGAAGCCTATTTAATCATGGAGGGCACCGTGGACATCCTGACCGGTGATGGATTGAAGCTGAGTCGCCTTGGTAAAGATGAAATTTTCGGAGAGACATCACTGTTGTTGCAAACAACGCGCAGCGTCTCAGTGGTTGCCGGCGCTGGTGGTGTAACCGCGAGGAAGATTCCGAAAAGCTATTTTGATGAAATTCGTCGCAAGGATATTGTGGTTGCTGCGCTGATCCGAAAGACACAATTGCGACTGATTGCTTCGAATGAACAAAGCAATGAATTGTCCAGAGAGCTGGAGCGCATTTCCGTCGCTTTGGAAAATGCCCTTTCTGAGACGCAGTCTCCCGAGATTGGCGAGGATATCAAACAGCGTCTTGCCCAGCTGCGGCAAAAAATTGATACAACACACGCGCGAACTGACTAGACGGGTCTTACCCGAACAGAAAGAATTGCGCAGATTGGGGTTGAGCGATGCCCAACAAAATGATCACCCTGCGCTCGACGTTGTTGGACACCCAAAATGGGAAGCAAAGTTCTTGATTTTTGAAGAAACGCAGCCCAGCGTTGCAATAGTGGTCGGTGACCAGCCCACTATAAAAAAAGGCCAATCGTGATTGTGTCGGTGTTTTTTTACCAAATGATGATGCAGTCAGCCTGAGTTTTGTTTGAGGGCGATGGGCATGAAACGTGAAAACAATATAGAGGGGCCTCAGGAGCTGTTGTACGACAGATCTTCCGGTGAACCCTATGAGGTAATAGCAAAGAAGTTGTGGAACGGCATCGACCATTTTGTTTTGAAATGTAAACGACACGGGAACGAGGTGACGCTCAGTAGAACAGGCGTTTCCATGCGATTTTCAAAAACTGCCGATGTCAATCTGAGCAATCGGTGGTTGATGATCAAAGATAAAATCCGCTGATCGCTGCGAGGGTTGGCCTGATGCGCATCCCGGTCTTCTTGACGGGTAAGTCTTCTTGACAGGTAAGAGGTGCTTAATAGACTGGTCGGATGACCCTACGGATATTTACTGCCGCACTTTCGGTTTTTTTTGCACCACCGCCATGGCCTATGAGGGTTCATCATATGAGGTGGTGTTTCGCGCTGAGGGCTTCGAGGTGCGTCACTATCCTGAGCGGGTTGTCGCGGAGGTAGCCTACAGCGGTGAGAACAGCGGATTTCGCACGCTATTTGGCTATATTTCCGGCAACAACAAGACCGCGCGGGCGGTTGAAATGACAACGCCCGTTACGCAATCCACAAAGATTGAGATGACAACGCCGGTGACCCAAACAAGAGCCGATGATCAGATGGTCATGCAGTTCTTTTTGCCTGCGTTCTTTACTCTGAAGACAGCCCCTGAGCCAACTGATCCAGCAATCACGATCCGCGCGCTGGCGTCCGGCCATTTTGCCGTAATCCGTTATTCAGGCCGGGCGAATGACCGCAATTTTGAAACCCATAGGAAGAGGCTTCTTGATGAGTTGCATGCCAGCGGGCTGACGCCCCTGGGGCCGGCGATCCGGGCGACCTATAATGGTCCTTTCACCCCACCCTTCCTGCGTCGCAATGAGGCGATGTATAGAATTAAGTGGCAGTAAAAACATACTTTGCGGCCAAAACACGCAGCGCAATCCCTTTTGCGACGACATGATTTGTCTGAAGCATTGGTCGCCCCACACCAGCTGGAGCGGGCAAAATTTTCGACATCGCTGGATTACC
>ERZ802830.2677-NODE-2677-length-15842-cov-6.36429_pt1 | contig 15842 bp, 11 predicted proteins | sample MGYA00345654_ERZ802830 | MGnify/ENA primary metagenome ERZ802830 (study PRJEB30503, sample SAMEA104212375) | marine metagenome | biome: Westerlies Biome; feature: [SRF] surface water layer (ENVO:00010504) within the epipelagic zone...; material: water...
CGATTTCTGATAAAACAGTCTGGCTAAATAAATCATTACTAGATATTAGTAAAAGAACAACAATAAAAATTGATTTATTTTTAATCACTGTCATATATTTTTTGTTAAAAAATCAACAAACTTATTTTTTTCAAAAAATACTTTTAACATAACTTTTAAAGAAGTGTAGGTTGGAATTGCAAAAATTAGACCCAATGTTCCAAAAAGAGTACCTGCAATAACAATTATTATAAAAATTTCTAATGGATGAGATTTGACACTCTTCGAAAAAATATATGGTTGACTGATAAAATTGTCAATTAATTGACCAAAAATAAAACCTGAAATAGCATAGACAGTTTTGGGCAAGACTACATCTACGAATGAACTATCTATAAAGCTAGTCATAGTTAAAAAGCTAATAAGAACTACTCCGATTATTGGTCCTAAATAAGGGATTAAATTTAACAAAGCACATAAAAATGCTATGATAAACGGGTTTGGAACACCTATAATACTTAAAGTTATGAAGTATATCACTAACAATATGAGTATCTGAACAACAAGTCCAATAAAATATCTAGAAAGTAAATTTTTAATTTTTTCAATTCCAATTTTAAATTTGCTAACATAATTTTCTTTAACAAATACTAAAACAAATTTTTCTAGTATTTTACTATCTCTAAGGAAGAAAAACAATGCAAAAATTACAGAAAATAAGCCAATAGTGAAATTACTCAACAACCCAACAAAACTATTTAAAATAAGTGGTATTGCCTCAAATCCATAACTAAAAAAAGAATTGTTTGATATATCTTTTTCATCAATGAATGGATAACCCCATCCAGTAAAATCTGATATTTGAGACATAAAAAACATAAATTTTTTTTGAATATCATCTACATTTAGTAAAGATAAATTATCTCCTTGTGTATAAATAAGGGGTATAAATAGAGAAAATAGACCAAGAAATAGAATTATGAAACTCAATAGAGTTATTGATGCAGCGGAAAAAGACGATAATTTCAATTTTTTTTGAAGCACTAAGACCATTGGTCTTCCAATTAATGCTAAAACTGATGCAATGCACAGGCAAATAATTAATTCTTTAACATTATATATCAAATAAAATAAAAATGAAAAAAATAAAAGTTTCAAAACAGCATTAATAATTCCATTTGATATTGAGTTCGAATTCATAGTTTAAAGATATAAAACAAACATTTAAATTAGTTTTTTGCCGTCAGTAAAGTATTGATAGTCTGAACTGCAACTAAAGCAGCAGTTTCAGTTCGCAGTCTGTTTTCTCCAAGACTAATTGGAGTAAAACCATTCGATATAGCAGACTTAACCTCATCCTTACTAAAGTCTCCTTCAGGTCCTATAAGTACTATACACGGGATATTTTGAATATTTATTTTTGCTAAATGGCTTTTTGAATAATCTTGACAATGTGCAATAAATTTTTGTTTTTCTAAGTTAGATTCAACAAAATCGTTAAAAGGCACAATTTCTGAAATTTTAGGTTTATAAAATTGTTTTGATTGTTTTATTGCACTTATTAGTATTTTATTAAACCTTGTGAGATTGATTTTTTTACGAATACTATTTTTAGATTTTATAAAATAAATTTTGTTAATTCCAATTTCAGTTGATTTTTCGAGAAACCATTCAATTCTATCAATTTTTTTTGTTGGTGCAATTGCAACCTTAATATTTGATTTTAATTCATCATGAACTCTTGATGAAATTTTTTTTGCAAAGGCATTTTTATTATTAATCTCTAACTCGCCAATCCATTCAAGACCTCTACCATTCGTAACCGTTATTTTATCTTTGGATTTTTTTCTTAATGCCTTAACAATATGTTGGTTTTCTTCCTTAGAGAAGTTTAATATTTCAGAATCCTTTTCCAGTAAATGATTAAAAAATATACTCATACTAAAATTCCATCCTAGATTTAACTTCAAAACTTAGATTACTAAATTTTTTTTTCTTGTACTTTAAATACCCTGCTATACCAATCATTGCTGCATTATCTGTTGTATAACACATTGGCGGAATATATACCTTCCATTTTTCTTTTTTCTTTTTTTCAATTAAAAAATCTCGTAGAGTGCTATTTCCCGAAACACCCCCACCAATTGCAATTGATTTAATATTTGTTTTTCTAACAGCTAATTCAATTTTATTAGTTATATTTTTGATTAAATTAAATTGAATACTACTACAGATATCATTTAAGTTATTGGATATAAAATTTGAATCTTTATCCTTTTCTTTTTTTATAAAATTTATAAATGAAGTTTTTGATCCGCTATAGCTTATATTTAAACCATTTACTTTTGGAATTGGAAAATTAAACTTAGTAGGATCCCCTAATTTTGATAAATTATCAATTTTAGGTCCAGAAGGATAATCAAGACCTAATGTATTACCACATTTATCAAAAGCTTCCCCAATTGCATCATCGAGAGTATTTCCAATTATTTCCATATCAAAATAGTCTTTAACTAGAATAATTTGTGTATGACCTCCAGAAACATTAACCCCAATAAATGGAAAATTAGGGACACTTATTTCTTTATCTTCAATAAAATGAACAAGTAGATGAGCTTGCATATGATTTACACCTATTAGTGGGATTTTTAAACCCATTGATACCGATTTAGAAAAACTATTACCAACTAATAATGATCCAAGTAAACCAGGCCCTTGTGTACATGCAATTGCACTTATTTGATTTATATTTATTTTAGCCTCAGTTATAGCTTTCTTGACTACAGGTATTATGTTTATTTGATGAGCTCTAGATGCTAGCTCGGGAACAACACCACCATATTGCTCATGAATTTCTTGGTTTGTTATACAATTTGACAGAACTTTGTTATGATTCAATACTGCTGCTGCAGTTTCATCACATGAAGATTCAATTCCTAAAATGTAGCAGGGTTTTTGTTTCACAAATGAAATAGTATCTTAACAAAAATAATGTTTTAGTATTAAACGTAGATATAAAATATTGATTACCCTAATTGCATCATTGACTTTGGTGATGATCATTTTCATATACTTTTTTCGTCTTGGAAAAATTCAAGATCAAATTTTAAAAAGAGTTACTAACACTATAAAAAAAGAATATGAAATTAATCTTAGCATCAACAGCTCAAAAGTTACGCTCAAAGATGGTGTGGTGTTAAATGATATTTTAATCCTTGATCACAAAGAAGATACCCTTGTTTATTTAAAGAAATTAGAAACAAATATTAATTCATATCAAAAGCTTATCGATAATGAATATAGATTTTCAAAAATATTCTTTGATGGTCTTTTTTTAAAGATCAATAAATATGATGGTGAAAAAAAAAATAATTTAGAATATTTTATTGACTCGCTTGCTTTGAGAGGTAAATCTAAAATTAAAAATCCGTTTATTTATGTTTCAAACTTTGAATTAACTAATAGTAAAATATTGAACCTAATAAATAATTCGGCGATTGAAATAATAAACTTAAAGTCCAATAATCTTAACGTTTTTCAGAATAATCTGGAGGTATTAAATACATCTGGTAAAATTACTCTAAAAAAAAATGATACAATTTTATTTAAATCTAAGTCAGTTTCTCTTTCGAAATCTAATTTTTCCATAAATGACTATTTAATTAAATCAAATTATGGTATTGCATCTAGTTTTATTTAATATGAAGATTCAATTGATTTAAATCCTCAAAGAATTTCATCAAAATTATCATTAAAAAATATAAATCTTGACAAATTGAATCTCATTAAAACAAATGATCCTTTACCAAATATATCATCTGAAATCAAGATAACCGGAACTTTAGATTCAATTAGTTTAGATGATATTAAACTTGATTTGGGGAAATCAAAATTTTATGGGGATTTCACTCTTTTTAATCTTTTTTCCAAAACTAATTTTTACTTCCTAGCTAAACTTAAAGCCGAAAAGTTTAAATTTTCAAGCCTTGAAGTTTTAAATAAAAATTTACCAGAATTTTTAAATCAAGTTTTGAATCAAGACGTTAAAGTTGATTTAAATGTAAAATACTCAAAAGCAAAATGGAACATAATGGGCAATATGTTCTCGGATTTAGGTGATTTTAAAATTAATTTATTTAATGAATCCAGTAATAAAACAAATTTAATTCTGATAGACAAATTAAACCTATCAAAACTTAATACTTCATTTCCTGAGGCATTTTTTAACGGATCTTTAAATTACAAATATGAGAATGAGTTTTATAAATGGTCTCTAAACAATAGTTCATTCGATTTTTTAAATTTTCCATCAATTAAAATTATTGCCCAGGGTGAGACTAATAGAAATAATGGGAATGTCCTTTTTAGTATTAACGAAGGTATTGAAATTCATAATAGTAGTTTTGATTATGATTTTTCCTCTGAGCTTAAAAAGTTAAGCTCAGCTATAACATTAAAATCCTTTAATTTATCATCGATAAATCAAAATTTAGGAGATGGAAAAGCTATTATAAGTGGAGTTTTCAAATCAAAAATTGAGGGTAAATCCATTGACGATTCTTCTTATTTCATGACAGTTCAAGATATAAAATTAGAACACAAGAATGGAGTATTAAATTCCTCAGATTTTTATATCAATAGTCAATTGAACAATGGTCAAAGAAATTTATCGGTAATTAATTCTTCTTGGTTCTATGGAGAAGCGTCAGGAGCTTTTGATATTTCAAAACTTGGTGATTTGGTTATTAATACTTTTTCAGAAACTTTTCCAACTCTAACTAAAAAACCTCTTTTTTCCCCTCAGCAAATAGATTTTAATTTTACTTTATCTAAAGATTTAGTTAATACCTTAAATAATGAAATTGAAAGTACTGAAAATTTAAATTTAGTAGGCTACCTTGATGGTCAAAAATCTAAATCTTATTTAGATATTGAGATTCCATTTTTTCAATATCAAGATTTTTTTGCTCAAGGTCTCAGAATTAATATTAATAACAAGTCTTCAGATAAAGATGCAAAGTTTGAAGTAGATAAACTTTCATATAAATCTGATCCTCTGGGTAAATTTGTTTTTGGAAGTAAAAGAATAGACGATAAACTATTAATTAATACAAAATTAGAATCATTCATTGATGCAGGCAATTCTTTTGATCTTAATTTTTTTATTGATAAAATTTCTAAAAATGAGATAGAAATTAACCTAAAACAAACTTTAATAAAATACAATAGTAATGATTGGATATTAAATCTGTTGAATGCTAAACCTATATACTTCAATTCATCTAAAAGTCTAGTTGAAGTTTCAGATATAAATTTTGAATTAGATGACTCAAGTATAAGTATTTCGGGTTTTTATGATAATTTAAAAAATTTCAACCTTGAGTTAAATCTTAATAATGTCAATTTCAATCAATTACTAAAACAAAACAATACTTTTTATACAGACGGATATTTTAACTCTAATTTTAATATTAAACGAACACCTCAAGATAATAATCTAAGTGGTCAATTAATATCTAATAAAATTTTTATTAATGATAAAAAAATAGGTAAGATTGAGTTCTATTTAAAAGGGAATACTGAAGTAAATTCATATTCAATTAATTCTAAATTATATGATGACTTTGAAACAATACTGGCTGATGGAAATTTAATTTTTGACATTGACAAAACTAGATTAGATTTAGACCTATTATTCAACAATTTTGATATTTCATTTTTATCTCCTTTAGGAAAAAAGTCAATATCCAATATTCGAGGTATGTTGAGTGGAAAAGCTAATATTTGGGGAGATATTAAAAACTTGAATAATACAGGAGTGCTTGAATTATTCAGTTCAGGTTTTTCTATTCCATATTTAAATACGGACTATAACTTAGATAATTCACAAATAAATTTATCTAGTAAGAGTTTTAATATATTATCAACTAGTTTAACAGATACTTCTTTTAAAACCAAATCTTCATTGGTTGGTAATTTTTCTCATAAAAATTTTAGGGACTGGAGTATGGATTTAATTTTTAAACCTGAAGGACTCTTATTACTCAATAAAAAAGAAATTCCGGAGGTTTTATTTTATGGTCAAGGATTTTTTTCTGGTGATATTAGAATGAAAGGACTTACTAAAAACCCTTTAATAGAACTCTCGGGTATAACAGCTCCTGGAACTTCAATTAAAATTCCATGGAAGGAAACTAAGGAGATTTCCGACACTTCGTATATAACATTTGTTGATAAACAAACTAATTTAGATTCAAATAATTACATTAATAATATTGAAAATTTTAAAAATGAGATTAGGGGCTTGGAAATTTTGTTTGAGCTAGATATAAATAATGATGCTGAAGTTGAAATAGTTATTGACCAATCTTCCGGGAGTTATATAAATGGCAAAGGTACTGGTAAATTATTAATGGAGACAAACACTAATGGAAAGTTCGACATGTGGGGAAATTTTACTACATCAAGCGGAGTTTACAATTTTAAAAACTTAGGTCTGTTAGACAAAAAGTTTAATCTTGAATCGGGGGGAACTATAGTTTGGGAGGGTGATCCTCTAGGAGCCAAAATGGATTTAAATGCAACATATGAAGTTCCTGGTGGAGCTAATCCAGCTATTTTGCTAGACAATCCTAGCTTTAATAAAAAAATACCTACTAATGTCGGAATTCATTTACAGGGAAATTTATTAAAACCTGATAATCCAATTTTTGAAATACTCTTTCCCAATACAAGCGGAACTGTTGTTTCGGAAATAAATTATCGATTATCTGATCCTCAGAGAAGTCAATTACAAGCAATTTCATTACTGTCACAAGGAATATTTATTAATGATGTAAGTCTCTCAATGCAGGGGATTACAAATAATCTATATGAAAAGGCCTCTGATATATTTACTTCCATTTTAGGAAATAATGATGAGAAATTAAAAGTAGGGATTAATTATCTTCAAGGTGATAGGAATAGTGAATTGGACATTTTTTCTGAAGACAGGCTTGGATTAACTCTTTCAACACAAGTTAGTGATAAGATTTTGATTAATGGTAAAATCGGGGTTCCGGTGGGAGGTGTTAATGAAACTTTAATAGTTGGTGATGTTCAAATCGATTTTATCTTAAATGAGGATGGAACATTAAGGGCAAAAGTTTTTAACAAAGAAAATGAATTCAGATATATAGGAGATAAGTTAGGATATACTCAGGGAATGGGTCTTTCTTACAATGTAGACTTTGATAGTTTCAAGGAACTAATTAATAAAATTATTATCAACACAAATTAAATATTTTTATTTGTAAAATGAAGTTTTTCTAAGAAATATAGAATAGTTACATTTGAAACTTGTTCATAAACTAATGAAGAAAATAAAAAAAATTGGGGTTTTAACTTCTGGGGGAGATGCCCCAGGAATGAATGCTGCCGTTAGATCTGTTGTTAGATCTAGTGTATATAATAACTTGGAATGTTATGGTGTATATAAAGGTTATCAGGGATTAATTGATGGTCTAATTAACAAACTGGACGCTAGAAGTGTAAATAATATTATTAATAAAGGAGGAACAATCCTAAAAACTGCAAGATGTAAGGACTTTTTTGATAAAAGTGGAAGAGAGAAAGCATATAAGAACCTAAAGTCTTATGAAATTGATTCTCTAGTTGTTATAGGTGGAGATGGATCATTCACGGGAGCCATGATATTTAACAAGGAGTATGATATCCCTGTAATTGGAATACCAGGAACAATCGATAATGATATTTTTGGAACAAGTCATACCATTGGTTACGATACTGCCTTGAATACTGTGGTTGATTCAATAGATAAAATAAGAGATACAGCTATTTCTCATAATAGATTATTTTTTGTCGAGGTAATGGGAAAAGATGCTGGTCATATTGCATTAAATGCTGGAATAGGTGCTGGTGCTGAAGAAATATTAATACCAGAAGAAAATATGGGATTAGACAGATTACTCGAATCACTAAAAAATAGTCAAAAATCTGGAAAATCATCCAGTATTGTAGTTATTGCAGAGGGAGATAAGACTGGAAAAAATGTTTTTGAAATAGCTTCATATGTTGAAAACAATATGCCAGAATATGAAGTCAGAGTTTCCGTGCTAGGTCACATGCAAAGGGGTGGGGCTCCATCATGTTTTGATAGAGTTTTAGCTTCAAGGATGGGTGTGAGTGCTGTTGAAAGTCTTCTTAATCAAAAAAACAATGTTATGGTTGGAATCGAAAATGATAAAATCATTCTATCACCACTAGAACAGGCAATTAAGGGTCAATCAGAAGTTAATAAAAATTTAATAAGAGTTTCAGAAATTTTATCAATATAATTTAAAACATATTATGTCACTAAAAATAGGAATTAATGGTTTTGGTCGAATTGGAAGAATGGTTTTTAGATTAGCTGTTCAACAAGATGACCTAGAAATAGTTGGAGTAAATGATTTATTGGATATTAAACATCTAGCGTACTTATTAAAGTATGATTCTGTTCATGGAAATTTTAATGGAAGTATATCAGTTGAATCAGATCATTTAATTGTAAATGGAAAAAAAATAAAAATTACCGCAGAAAGAGATCCTAGTAAGATAAATTGGGGAGAAATGAATATTGATGTTGTTGCAGAATGTACAGGAATATTTACCTCAATTGAAAAAGCTAATCTACACATTGAGGGTGGAGCCAAAAAAGTTGTTATATCTGCTCCATCTCCAGACGCTCCAATGTTTGTTATGGGGGTAAACCATAAAAACATCAAACACGATCACAAGATTGTTTCAAATGCATCATGTACAACAAATTGCCTGGCTCCAATCGCTAAAGTTTTAAACGATAGGTACAAAATTAGTGAGGGATTAATGACAACAGTTCATGCTGCAACTGCTACTCAGTTTGTTGTTGATGGTCCGTCTAAAAAAGATTTTAGAGCTGGAAGAAGTTCTTTGGTTAACATTATCCCTGCTTCAACTGGTGCTGCAAAAGCAGTTACAAAGGTTATTCCTGAATTAGAAGGTAAATTAACAGGAATGGCATTTAGGGTTCCAACAGCTAATGTCTCCGTTGTTGATTTAACTGTCAAACTTGAAAAAGAAACATCTTATGAGCAAATAAAACAATCTATGTTAGATGCCTCAAAAAATGAATTAAATGGTATTTTAGGTTACACAGATGACTTAGTTGCTTCACAAGATTTTATTGGTGATTCTCGAACGTCTATTTTCGACTCATTAGCTGGGATGGAGTTAAATAAAAGCTTTTTTAAAATTATTTCCTGGTATGATAATGAATGTGGTTATTCAAGTAAATTAATTGATTTAGCCAGACATATAAACCAAATTTAAGTTTATGATTTTAGTTGTTGATAGCGGCTCAACAAAAACTGATTGGATTGCAATTGATGAAAAAGGATCTGTACTTTTTTCTACCCAAACACTTGGTTTGAATCCACAAGTTCTTTCCTCAGCAATATTAAATGAAAGGATCATAAATAACTATGATTTATTTCAAAATAGAGAAAAAGTTTCTAAATTATTTTTCTATGGTGCAGGCTGTGGCGTGGATTCTTCAATGAATAGAATAAAAAAGATTTTCACGGAAATTTTTGAAAATGCTTTGCTAAATATAAAAGAAGACACCTATGCTGCTGTATATTCTGTTTCAAAGATTAAAAGTCCTTCGATTGTTTGTATTTTAGGAACGGGTTCAAACTGCACTTATTTTGATGGTTTAAATATTGAGCAAAGAGTTGTTTCTCTTGGTTATATATTAATGGATGAGGCAAGTGGTAATTTTTATGGTAAACAATTGTTAAGAAGTTATTACTTTAATGAAATGCCCAAAAACTACGCTAAAGAGTTTGAAAAAGAATTCAAGTTAGATCCAGATACTATCAAGGAAAGTATTTACAGAAAAGAAAATCCAAATACTTATTTGGCTACTTTTGCAAAATTCATGATTGTCAGAAAAGATCATCCTTTAATGAAAGAAATAATAGTCAAAGGTTTAAAAAGATTTATTGAACATCAAATTCTACAATTTGATGATTGTAAAAAGGTTCCAATACATTTTGTAGGTTCCATCGCTTTTTATTTAAAAGATGAAATAAAGGAAACACTTGATAATTATGGCTTATCAATAGGAAATATTATTAAAAGACCAATTGATGGTCTTTTAAAGTACCATAAATCACAATTAAACGGTTAATATTTTGATTTAATTACCTTGATGAGCAATCATACTAATTTCAACTCTTGCATTTTTGGGTAATGTTTTAACTGCAACTGTTTCTCTTGCTGGTTCGTTACCATCTCTAAAATACTTGCCATACTCTTCATTAACAATTTGAAAATTTTCCATGTTATCAATAAAAATCGAAGTTTTAACTACGTTATCGAAGTTCATATCTGCTTCCTTCAAAATAGCATTTAAATTTTCCATTACCTGTTTGGTTTCTTCCCTCAGATTATTTTGAATCAATTCCATTGACTTAGTCATTGGAATTTGTCCTGAAACGAATAACATTTTATCAATTTTTATTGCTTGGTTATACGGTCCAATTGGTGCAGGTGCGTTATTTGTTATAATAATTTGTTTTTTCATGATTCTTAATTTAATCTTCTATCTGGCTCTCTGTTTTTTTCATATTTTATATCTCTTAGAAGTGATGATTTTATTCCAATAAAAAAATTCCAAGATGCGCGATTTGAAAATGGAACCCAATTAAAGTTCATTACCCAACTTCTCAAATCTCTATCAAAACCAAATGTAGTATATGTAAATCCTTTTCTTTTGAAATCATATCCAGAGGACATGTTTATTCTCCATTTGGGAGTTAATTCTACATTAGATGTAAACATCAAAGAATTATTACTAAAATCCTTTTGATTTTGATTATTAGCGTAAGTTACTGAGTAAGCAAATTTTAATGTCCATGGTATTTTACTTTTATAAAAAGGATACTTACTAACTTCTTTATCATTATTTTCATACAAGCTATTATCCCTATAGTTTACTGCTCTTCCAAACAATCCATCATCTCTTCCACCACTAGAAGCAGTTTCAGTATCATCTTCTTCTTGATCCTTAGAATTATTTTTTTTCTTTTTTTCAAACATTTTACTTGAAATACCATAATTCATATTCATATTTGCACTTGTCATCCTGAATAATCCCCCACCTTTTTTGATATTAAACTCACTTATTCTTCTATTATTTTCATCTAGCGCATAAGGGTCAAAAGTTGCACCTAAGTTTATTGAAAGTTTATTATTTAGTGCATTTATTCCAGTAGTCATTCTAACTGGAGCCCATTTAAAGCTTTCAGCTTGAATATTATAATTTGTACTTATTGTTAACTGATTTAATAATTTAATCTTTTTAGGTTCTATCTTAGTTGTGTCTTTATCTTTTACTTTTGCCTCAAAACTATTGTTTATATTTATACCTATACTACTTCCAGAACTTCTTCCTGGAACTCCAAACAACCCTCCCTCAAATCTTGTATATGAACCAGTATTACCATCTGCGTCAATTATGTATGTATCATAATATTCTTTTTCAAAACTAGGAGAATAACCATATGAAATTGCAGGTCTTATTGTATGACGAATTGATTGAATTTTTTTATCATCTCCAAAGTTAAAAGTACCATAAATGGTTGTACCAAGACTTGCATTAAAATTGTATGTTCTAAAAGCATCAAATTTTCTTATGGTATCCTTTGCTGCAACTTGAATTGAATCATCATAATCTCTATATCTTATTGTTTGAGGGGTCCATACTTCCCTATAACTAGATCCAACACTCATACTCAAATGTTTAAGTATCTTGAAGTTTGTACTTATTGGAATATCATGTGACATTCCTGATCTTGCCTCTCTAAACATCTCTGCTTTAAATAAATTTTCTTCAGTAGTAATTATTCTATTTTCTAATCTTGAGGTATATTGAAAATTTATATTTTGAAATATTCCTTTTTTGCTTCCTTCTTTTGGAGCAAAAGGAAATACTCTTTCCATATTTGTTTGAAGTGTTGGAAGCGTTAGATTAACACTTTTTGTTTGAGAATTTTGCGACATAGCAGATGTTAATGAGATATTCACTCTAGGTGAGCCAGGAAATGTTTTTGAGTAGGATATAGATGAAGCTAAAGTGTTATTTAAAAAGTTGGGATTGTTTAGCTGATTAACAGATTGTTGATAGTAATCGCTACTTCCGAAATTCACGGATGCAGAAAAAGTTGAGTATGGACTTGCTTTAGTATCTTTAGAATGATTCCATCTAAAATTAAAAACAGTTGATTTAGAATAACCTGACAAACCTCTTTCACCTGAAACTAAGTTTTCATATCTAAAGCTTAGACCACCATTGTAATTATATTTTTTTCTATACTGAGTATCTCCTCTAAAACCATAGCTTCCATTAGTATAGTAATCAGCCAGAAGGGCAAAATTAAAGTACTCCGATAAGTTAAAATAATAACCTCCATTTTGAATTGCATAGCCCCTATTATTATTTTCACCGATTGACGGAAAAATAAATCCAGACTCTAAGTTTTGACTTGTGGGAAAATATGCAAATGGAAGCATAAGAGGGGTAGGTACATCAGCTATGTACATGTTTGTAAAACCAGTAACAATTTTACCTCCTGGTATTAATTTACCCTTTCTTACTCTAAAATAATAGTCAGAATCTTTAAGCTCCCCATCCGTTGTTACCTTAGCATCCTTTAGGTAATAAACAGAATCATTTTCTTTTTTGGTGTATCCTGCATATACATTCATTCCACCTTGATCACTTTTTGAATTCCAAATCAGAGCTTTTTGAGTATCAAAATTATACCTAATTGAATCAGGATTTATTTCATTATTTCCTTGTTTGAAATATGGGTATTGAACTAGTGTTCCACTTGTGTCTTTTATTCTTCCAGCATAAACTTCTTTCTCTTTATAATCAAGAACAATTAAACCAGATTTTAGAGTTATATCACCATAATATAATTCAGCTTCGTCATAAAGATATAGTTTGTTTTCTTTTCTGTTAATTCTTACATAATCTTTGGCATTGTATTTAACTATATTTAAAAGAAGTGGTTCTTTTGTATCTAAATTCAAACTATCAGAAATTATTTCAGTTTTTTTTGAAATATTTTTTTGATTCAACGAGTCAACTTGTCCAAGGAGAAAGTGGCTCCAAAAACATATGAACAATGATAATGTATAACTTAACTTTGAACGCAAGATTAAACCTCTTAAATTTGTAATGAAGCTCTTTTTTATGCCAAAATTAAGGATTATTTGGAGTTCTACTCATAAATTAAAGTTAATCAAATGAAATTCACAAGATTAAATTTAATTATACTATTAATATATCCTTTAATTTATAATCAATTACAATCACAAAATCTAAATGATGATAAATTTGTGGTCGTATTGGATGCTGGTCACGGAGGTAAGGATCCCGGAAATACAGGTAATGGATATTATGAAAAAAATATTGCTTTAAATATTGCTTTAGCAATTGGTAAGAAATTAGAATTAAATAAAGATATAAGAACAATTTTCACCAGGAAAACAGATGTTTTTGTAGATCTATTTCAAAGAGCTAATATTGCAAATTCTGCTAACGCGGATTTATTCATATCTATTCATTGTGATGCTCATAATTCAAGTGCATTTGGAGCAGGAACCTTTGTTTTGGGTTTGCACGCTAACCAGAGGAACTTTGAAGTAGCAAAAAAAGAAAATTCAGTTATTTTTTTAGAGGATAATTACGAGATTAACTATGATGGATTTGATCCTAATAATCCAGAATCCGTTATTGGTTTAATACTTATGCAAGAAGAATATTTAGATCAAAGTATAACTGCTGCAGCATCTATTCAAAATAGGTTTGTCAATGAATTGGGAAGAAAAAATAGAACTGTAAAACAAGCTGGATTTATTGTACTTAAGTACACATACATGCCAAGTGTACTTGTTGAGACAGGTTTTTTGACAAATAAAAGAGAAGGTTCATTTTTAAATTCAGCCAAGGGTCAAGATTTAATGGCTAAATCAATTGCTAAGGCAATTTTAGATTATAAAAAAAATCTTGATAATTCTTTTAATAAATTAATTTCAAATGAAATACCTGAAAAAGAAAAAATTAAAATTCCAGGAAAGAACCCTAAGCTTATTTATAAAATTCAATTTGCAGCTAGTAAGAGAATGATAGAATTAAAGCCATACAATTTTAAGGGCCTTAACTTACTATCCAGATCATTTGAAAATGAAATATACAGATATTTTTATGGAACATTTGTCAAATATAAATTAGCTAATAAGGAACTTAAGAAAATAAAAAGAAAAGGATATAAAAAGGCGTTTATAGTTCCTTTTATCAATAATAAAAAAGCCTCATTAGAAAATGCATTAGAGATTGAGAAAAATATTAAATAATAAATGAATTAATTTTAACTAATTTTATACCATGAAAATCTTATCTAAAGAATTAAAAACTTTTCTATTTATTTTAACAGGTATCTGTTTTTTTGTTTTTGGTTTTAATTTTTTAAAAGGAAGATCTTTTTGCAAAAGCAAATAACATTATACACAACGTTCTCAGAAATAGAGGGACTTGTTCCAGGAGCTAAAGTGTCTTTAAATGGATTAACAATTGGCTCAGTTACTCGAGCAGATTTTGTATCAGGGAGAACAGATATAATTATTACAATGAATATAAGAGATGATATTAATATAAATAGAAATAGCATCGCTGTTTTGTATGAAACTGGTTTAATTGGTGGAAAAGCTATTTCCATTGAGTCTAATTATCAGGAAGCTGAACCTATCGTAAGTGGTGATACTTTGCCCTCAAAAATAAAGCCAGGTTTTACGGAACTAGTTAATAGACAAATTGCTCCACTTCAAGAAAAAATAGTTAGTACCCTAACCAGTGTAGATTCTTTATTCAATGGAGTGAGCAATGTGTTAAATGAAAATACACAAAATAATTTAAAAAATACACTTGAAAACTTGAGCATATCATTAGAAAATATTAATAAAGCTTCAATAGTATTATCTGACTTGTTGATTTCGAATCAAAAAAACTTCTCCAACACAATGGATAATTTATCTTCCACATCAAATAATCTCACAAAAATTACTGATAGTATAGCATCAATTAGTTTTATTAATACAATTGAACAATACGAAAAAGTTGCAGTCAATATGAATGATATTTTGAAATCACTTAAATCTGGATCCGGAACAGCCGGTAAACTCATAAATGATGATTCACTCTATTTTCGCTTAACAAACGCATCTAAGTCTATGGAATTATTATTAAATGATTTAAAAAATAACCCAAAAAGATATGTTCATTTTTCAATTTTTGGAAAAAAAGATAAATCTGAAAAAAATAATTGAATTTTCAATTTATGGAATTTTTACCTAACATCTTGTTTTTCATCATTTTATTAGTTGGTATAGGTTTTTTTATAAAAAATATAAGATCAATTATTAATAATATTAAACTAGGAAAGGATATTCAGAGAAATGATAAACCATGGGAGAGACTGAAAAAAATGACTCTTTTAGCATTGGGTCAATCCAAAATGATTGACAAGCCAATTTCAGGTATTCTACATGTTATAGTTTACATTGGATTTGTTATCATAAATATAGAATTACTTGAAATAGTTGTTGATGGTTTGTTTGGTACACACAGAGTTTTTGCATACTACATGGGTGGTTTTTATGATTTTTTAATTGCTTCATTTGAAATATTGGCTTTTTTAGTAGTTATAGCAGTTATAATTTTTTGGACTAGAAGAAACATTATGAAAATTAAACGATTTTTAAATCCAGAGATGATT
>ERZ802830.2681-NODE-2681-length-15834-cov-6.25052_pt1 | contig 15834 bp, 13 predicted proteins | sample MGYA00345654_ERZ802830 | MGnify/ENA primary metagenome ERZ802830 (study PRJEB30503, sample SAMEA104212375) | marine metagenome | biome: Westerlies Biome; feature: [SRF] surface water layer (ENVO:00010504) within the epipelagic zone...; material: water...
GATGACATCTTTGATGATGATATCTTTGCCGGTGGTGGGGTGCTTGATGACGTGCCAAGGTCCGCCGTCGAGCGGGGTGGCACCAAAGTCTTGCACAGCTATTTCATAGCCCCAGTCACGAAAGGCACCTTCGGTGAATTTCATGATGTTGCCTTTATGGACGAGGGTAACGGAGTCGCGATGGTTATCGATCGCATATTGAATGGAGGCTTTCACTAAGCGGTGGGTGCCTTCTTGAGATACGGGTTTGATGCCGATTCCGGAGGTGTCGGGAAATCGAATTTTGGTGACACCCATTTTGCCTTGAAGGAAGTCGATGACTTCTTTGACTTCGTCTGTACCTTCTTGGTATTCGACTCCGGCATAGATGTCTTCTGAGTTTTCACGAAAGATCACCATATCAGTTAGATCGGGACGTTTAACGGGGGAGGGAACGCCTTCGAACCAGCGAACGGGACGTTGGCAGACGTAGAGGTCAAGTAGTTGCCGAAGGGCTACGTTGAGGCTGCGAATTCCACCGCCAACTGGGGTGGTTAGGGGACCTTTGATTGCGACCATATATTCTTTTACGGCGTCGAGAGTTTCATCGGGTAGCCAGGTATTATCGCCATAGGTATGTACGGCTTTTTCACCGGCGTAAATTTCCATCCATTCAATTTTTTTTGATCCGCCATAGGCTTTTTCTACGGCAGCATCGAGGACGTCTTTCATGGCGGGCGAGATGTCAATGCCGATGCCATCGCCTTCGATGTAGGGGATGATGGGGGTATTAGGAACGATAAGTCCGTCGGATCCCATCGTAATTTTTTCGCCAGATGTTGGAAGGGTAATTTTATCGTATGACATGGAATGGGTCCTCTTTTGTTAGTCTTTCAGTTGTGCGTTGTGTGTTTTTTCAAAGATTTTTATCTGTTCAATTTGCGTTAAGCTCTCGGCAATATCATCCATACCGAGCAAAAGTTTTTCTTTGATCGCTGGATCGACCTCAAATGGAAATGAGATGGATTCGAAGGAGAGGGTTTGCTCTTCGAGATTGACGGTGGCTTGTAGGGGTTGATCAGCAGAGGCCATTTCGAAGATGTGATCTACTTCATTATTTTTTAGTTCGATCGTGAGAATGCCATTTTTCGAGCAGTTGTTACCGAAGATATCGGCGAAGGCAGGAATTTCTCCTTCGCGTGGTGCAACGACGACTTTAAAACCTTGTTGCGCGACCGCCCATACGGCGTGTTCTCGACTGGAACCACAACCGAAGTTGTTGCGTCCGACGAGGATGGAGGCACTGACGGTTTTGGCATGGTTCAAGATGAAGTCGGTATTATCGGAACCATCTTCATTATAGCGCCAGTCCGAAAAGAGAGCGGGTCCAAATCCCGTGCGTTTAATGGATTTGAGATGTTCTTTGGGGATGAGGGCATCGGTATCAATATTGGCACGATCGACGGCACAGATGGTTCCGGTGAATCTTCTAAAGGTTTCCCGTAGGCTGACTCCCTGACATCTACAATGTGACCATTAACGGCGGCGGCGGCGGCCATGGCAGGGCTCACCAAATGGGTTCGTCCTCCGCGCCCTTGACGTCCTTCAAAGTTTCGGTTCGAGGTGGAGGCACAACGCTCTTTCTCTTTTAACTTATCTGGATTCATTGCCAAGCACATAGAGCAGCCGGCAAAGCGCCATTGAGCACCTGCGGCTTCAAAAATTTGATTGAGGCCTTCTTTTTCGGCTTCTTTACGTACTTTTTCGGAGCCGGGAACGACGAGGACTCGCACGCCATCAGCAACGTGTTTGCCTTCCATGATGCGGGCGGCTTCTCGCAAATCTTCAATTCGACCATTGGTGCAGCTGCCAATAAATACAGCATCGATGCTAATATCGGTCATGCGGGTGCCGGATTCGAGCCCCATGTAATCGAGGGCCGCTTGGATGTCGTCGGCATTATAAACAGTTGATCCATCCAGCTCTGGAACGGTTCCATTGATGCCCACGACCATCCCGGGGCTGGTTCCCCAGCTCACGATCGGTTCCATCTCTTCGACGTTAATGGTGATGGATTTATCAAAAATCGCATCTGCATCGGAATAAAGGGTTTTCCAGTAGGCGATGGCTGCTTGGAGTTCTTCGCCTTTGGGGGCAAAGGGTCGGTCTTCAGCGGTGATATAGTCGAAGGTGGTTTGGTCGGGGGCGATGAGTCCACAGCGCGCGCCCCCTTCAATTGCCATATTACAAATGGTGAGGCGTCCTTCCATCGAGAGCTGTTCAATAGCGCTACCACAAAACTCAAACGCACATCCGGTTCCTCCGGCGGCGCCAATGCGCCCGATGAGTTCAAGAACCAGGTCTTTAGCGGTGATGCCGGTGGGTAGATTGCCGGTAAATTCGACCCGATATTGCATTGGTTTTTTTTGCCGCAAGGTCTGTGTGGCGAGTACGTGTTCCACCTCTGAGGTGCCGATGCCAAAGGCAATCGAGCCAAATCCTCCGTGAGTGGCTGTGTGGGAATCGCCGCAAACAATGGTGGTTCCGGGAAGGGTGATTCCTTGCTCGGGACCGATGATGTGTACGACGCCTTGTTTCTCGGAATTCATGCCATAGAAGCGAATGTCGTGTTCGGCGCAGTTGCTTTCCAGTGCATTGACTTGGGTGCGCGCTACGGGATCGGTTATCTCGGTTCGGCTGTCGGTGGGTACATTATGATCGGTGGTTGCAAAGGTGAGTTCGGGATGGCGTACGGGGCGGTTATTCAGCTTCAATCCTTCGAATGCCTGCGGACTGGTTACTTCATGAATGAGGTGCCGATCAATGTATAGCAACACTTCACCACCGGGCAGTTCGGTGACAACGTGCTGATCCCAAATTTTTTCAAAGAGTGTTTTTCCCATATCATTTCCATTTTTTTGTGAACGCAGCATTATAAGTAGGTGAATTTAGGCATCAAGTTTTTTGGGAAACAGTTTGATCTAAACGAAAAATAATAATGTGAATCATAATATCTTTATAAAAGATAAAAAAGATGAATATAAACCAATTAAAAAGTCTGAAGTGGGTACTTTTTTTTGCCGTTCCCTTCACGATGGCATGTAATAATTTCATTGAGTCAAATACGAGTGCAAAGCTGCGTAAGATGGGTCACAATGAAATTGTTCGAAAAGTTTCTCATAATGAAACACTTCTTCCAGAGGAACAGGTGATTTATCAAGCCGTTTATAAGGAGGAGCTATTCGACTGGTTTAATTCGAGAGCCACTTTTTATGAAGATCATCAACATGTCGTAAATAATCGGTTTTTAATGATGAGCCATATGAGTGATTTAGAGGGTTCACAACTCAGTTTATCGGTGAACGAATTAACACGAACAGAACCGTATTTATTTAAGTATATTGTTCAATCTGCTGTGGCTGGTTTTGATAAAATCTATATCAATGGGATTGAGTTAAGTGAGAACACTCGATTGCTCCTATCGCTAAGAAAGGGAAAACTTTTAAGCCGATCATTTCTAGACGTTAAAACCTATCTAAAATCATATCTTCCGAAAAGTGAAGTGGGTCTTATTCTTCGGGAAAACATTGGCACGCTCTTGGAAGAGCAAACAGTGGAGGCCTCCGCATTACTGGGTGTTGCGAATGAGATGAAGGATGGGGAAAATATAATGGTTTATTTTCATCGATTGAATAAAGGCGCAGCAAAATATCCACAAACCCCTGTCAAATATCCTGTAATTTTACATTATAATCAGGGTTCCTTTTATGTGATTTCATCGGTCGGTTATGGTGATGTGAATCTATCTTCTTTTACAAGAACGGCGTTGGAGCCGTTGAATCCGATTATGGGAAAAGAATTTCTGGTAAAAAAATTGACCAATACATACGTAGATTTGGTGGAGAGTTATCAGGGTAAATTGAAAAAATACACCGAAGAATTAGAGACCCTTATGGTGGGATCACTTGCCTATCAAGAGGTTGAATATCGAATTCAATCTTTAAACAGTAGTTTGCAGGAATATGCCATCGCGGACACAGAAGCGGCATTTAAGATGATTTGCGTTTTTCATATGTCACTAGAGCAGAAACAGATTAAATAGAATAGGGAAAAGGGAATGATGATGAGTCTAAAAAAATGATCGGATGGGTGTTGATTGGTTTTGTTGTTTTCACAGTAGAAGCGGATGTTTCATTTGATACTGAGAAACACATACAGATAGAGCGATTGATTGAATTAAGCGGGAGTGCGGAGCAGTTTGATCTGATCATGGATCGGGTGTTTTTGCAGTATCGTTCGATGATGAATGAGGTGCCGGAGGATGTATGGCCGATTATAAAAGAAGAGTTGAATGGAGAGATGTTTAACGAGCTCATGCGGTCGATGATTCCGGTTTATGCCAAGCATTATTCGATGGAAGATATTCAGGCTCAAATAGATTTTTATGAATCGCCTGCTGGTCAGCGCATGGTGAAGGTCATTCCTGAGATAACGGATGAGGTGACGCTACTATCGATACAATGGGCTGAAAAACTAAATAAAGAAATACAGATGCGCATCCAAGAACTAGGGAAACAAGAAGCTGTTGCCGAAGAGCAGATGTAAGGGGTTTTAGTCGACGAGTTTGTGGTGAAGATTGCGGCCCATGTGGCAGGTGATCTCGTAGGGAATGGTGTGGGCGAGTTTAGCAAGATTCTCTACGCTGTTGGGAGCAGTTGCATGGGCAGAGATGATTTCAACGGGATCGCCTATGTTTATCTGAGGGTGATCGGTGATATCAACCGTCATTTGGTCCATACTTACGCGCCCGCAGACGGCGGCAGGTTTTCCATGAATATGAACAACGGCTTGATTGGAGAGGGAGCGGAAATAACCATCACCATAGCCGATCGGTACGACTGCCACGCGGCTATCTCGGGGGTATTGATGGGTTCTTCCGTATCCGCTAAAGCTGCCGGAGGGCATTTTTTTGATCGCAATGATTTGTGCATATACACTCATGCAGGGTCGAAGGTTGATCTTGGATCGAAGGTGTTCTGCATAGTGGCAGCCATAGACGGAAAGACCGGGGCGGACGAGATCGAGATGGGTGTCGGGGTGATGGATCAAGGCGGAGGTATTGGCGGCGTGTCGGGTGAGGGGATTGTTCTTGGGGAGGACATCGAGAAAGGTGTTTAGCTGTTGGTGCATGTAGGTTGTGTCGGGGTCGTCGGAAGAGGCAAAGTGGGTGTAGGCGCCTGTGAGCTGGATATGGGATGTTTTCTCGATAAGTGAGAAGAGGTTGGTGGCTTGTGCGGCAGCGACACCGAGGCGTCCCATGCCGCTATCGATTTTAAGGTGAATGGGGGCGGTTTTTTGGCAGCGTTTTGCGGCGGCAGCAACGGTTTCGAGGGCGGCTTTTGACATGACGGTTTGTGTTACGCCTTGCCGGATGAGTTCCTCTTGAATGTCGGTTTCATCAAAATAGGCAGAGAGTAGGCAGAGGATGAATCCGGTGTATCCGTAGGATCTAATTTCTAGCGCTTCGGAGGGAGAAGCGACGATGAAGCCGTCGGCATGTTTGGCGAGGGTGGGATAGAGCAGATTGAGTCCGTGTCCGTAGCAGTTGTCTTTTACGACGGGGCAGAGTTGAACGCCGGGGTTAATTTTTTTGCGAAGTTCTTGCAGGTTGTGTTGAACCGCGGAGGCTGAGATGGAGGCGGTTAAATAGTTCTTCATGTGGGGCGAAGGTCTCTATGTTTATCGGTGATAGAAGTTTTTTTCGCGCCAGGCACGGGATTCGACATTGACGTTTTGATTATGCTGTTTTTGGGCTTCAGCATCGTTGAGTTGGGGAAGCTCTTTGAGGGAAGTGGGTTTTTTCTCAGGGGGATTTATGGGTTGTTCATTCATGGTGTTTTTTTCTCCATCGATTAAGGATATTGCCCGGGGTGTTGGAGGGCGGTATCGGGTTCAAAGCCATACAGATGATTGAGCACTTGTAGGGCATTACCAGCTTGTCCTTTCATTAAGTTATCGATGTGGGAGACGATCCGCAGTCGTTGGGTTCGTTCATCTATATCGACGGTGAGGTTGCAGTAGTTGGTGCCCCGAACATCGGCGATCGATGCGGGTTGGTTGGCGGGTTGAACGCGGACGAATCCGGGATGAGGATAGAAGGTTCGGTAGATATCGAGCGCGGTGTTGATATCGGTTTCTTTTATGTCGGCATAGCAGACGCTCATGATACCCCGGCAGACGGGAACGGCTTGAGCAGTGAAGGTGATCTGGAGTTCTTGATCGCAGAGTAGACCGAGTTCTTGTTCGATCTCTACCATGTGTTGATGGCCGCTGAGTCGGTAGGCGTTCATGTTGTCATAGCGGTTGGGATAGTGAAAGCTGGGGTTGGGCTTTTTGCCAGCTCCGGAGATGCCGGTTTTGCAGTCGCAAATGATGGAGCTGAGATTGATGATGCCGGCTTTGACGGCAGGGGCGAGAGCGAGAATACAACTGACGGCGAAGCAACCGGGATTACCGACGAGTTGTTGTTTGGTGTCGAGGGCGTGAAGTTCGGGGAGTCCGTATTGAGTGGCAGGGAGTAGCTCAGGCGCCGCATGATGAGGATCTTTGCCTAGAAAATTGGCATAGCTGGCATAACGTTCGGGGGTGTTGAATCGGAAGTCGCCGCTGTAATCGATCACTTTTGCCCCTTTGTTGAGTTCATCGGCGGCGGATTGCATGCCGACCCCATCGGGGGTGGAGTAGATGACGAGATCGTAGGCTTCGGTGGCTTTAGGATCGTCCGGAGATACAATGGTTTGATCACAAAAGCCGCGCAAATGGGGGAATACATCGCTCATGGAGCGACCGGTATCGGAGAGACTGACCAAGCAGGCAATCTCAACGTGTGGGTGTTTGAGTAGAAGTTCGGTGATGCCTACACCGCCGTATCCACCTGCGCCTACAATTTTTGCCTGGATCATATTTATCTCCCCAATTAGTTAAGAAGCATAACAAGGCGGAAAGCAAAGTCCATCGTTTAGATGGTTCAACTCACTTCGATTTACGGCGCAGGGCTTGGATGATTTCCTGTTGTTCGGGGCGGGAGCGGGAGAGGAGCAGGTAGGTGGTGATTCCAAAGGCGATGGCGCTTGTGAGGGCGATGAGTTGATTGATTTTTTCGGCAAAGGGGAGGAGTTGGAATAGGAAGCTGAAGAAGAGTCCGGTGAGGGCGCCCATGATGAGGGCGCGTCCGAGGTGTTGAGCGGCGTCGGTGATGAGTGAGCGGCTGGGCAGGGGGGGCAGTCGTTTGTTTAGGGTGCGGATGAGAAGCAACATGCCGATGCCTTCGGCGAGTACGGTGGCGGCGGCCATGCCGGCGTGTTTCCAATAGGTGGGTAGGAGCCAGACGGCGAGGAGATTGAACAGCAGGTTGAGTCCGACAACGCGGATGCCGATGCGGACGGGAGTACGGGTGTCTTGGAGGGCGTAGAAGGCGGGGACGATGAGTTTGGCGGCACTGAAAATGATGAGTCCGGGGGCATAGCAGGCGAGGGCTCGGGCGGCGAGGCAAGTGGAGTTTGCATCGAAGGCACCTTGCCAGTTGAAGAGGGTTGTGAGAATGGGTGCGCTTAGCCAGAGGAGTCCGACTGCGGCTGGAATCATGATATAGAGCATGTGTCGAAGGGTGGTGGTGAGGGTGGTGGTGATGGCGGCTCGGTCGGCTTGGGCAGCTTGATTACTGAATGTGGGCAGGAGGACGGTTCCGAGGGCGGTGGCAATTAAGCCGAGTGGAAAGTAGATCATGCGTTCGCTGTAGAAGAGGGCGGCGGGGGCCCAGTCTCCGATCCAGAGCGCGAGTAGGCGATCGATAACGACGTTGAATTGGGTGACGGCAACGCCGAGGGCGGCGGGTCCCATGAGGAGGAGCATCTTTTTAACGCGGGGGTCTTGATGGAATAAAGCGGGTCGGAAACGGGCACCTTGTTTTGAGAGCGAGGGAATTTGAATGCCCAGTTGAAGGATGCCGGCGATCAGGACGCTCCATGCCAAAAGATGAATTTGATCAGGTTGGCAAGCGATTCGTGGAAAGCATAGCGTGAGGGTGGCGATGAGCGTTAGGTTCAGCAGGGTGGGTGCAAAGGCGGAGATGGTGAAGTGACCTCCAGCATTGAGCAACCCCATGCTGAGGGCGGCGAGGCAGATGAAGATGAGGTAGGGCAACATGATGCGGGCGAGTGAGAGGGTGGTGTGCCAGGAGGGGCTGAGGGTGTCGAGTTGAAGGCCAAGGGTGAGCAAGCCGATCCCGATTAGGGTGATGAGAAGAAGGAGTAGGGTGAGCAGTGTGCCGACGCGTTGAGCTAGTTTCCATGCGGCGGGTGCACCTTCTTTTTCTCTGGTTTCTACAAATAGTGGGATGAAGGCGGCGGAAAGGGCGCCTTCTCCGAAGAGTCGACGGAATAGGTTGGGGAGGGTGAAGGCAACGAAAAAGGCGGAGGCAAGTAGACTCGTGCCGAGGTGATAGGCGATGAGAATATCACGTAGTAAGCCAAAGCAGCGGCTCATGAGTGTGAATCCCCCGACGGTTCTTGCTGAGTGAAGAATACGATTTGCTTGCAAGCCAACCTCTCTGTTTTACTTTGCTTTCAAGTCCAGATCGTTTTAAAGGTAGGGTAATCAAGGTTTGAGTTCAAACAGGAAGCGGATGTTATGAGTGAGGGAATAGGACGGGTACTTGCCGGTGATGAAAGTGCGATCTCTGCTTCATGGAATGAGATGCAGAGGCAGTCTGTGGATTGGAACTTAAGTGGAAAAGAGCTGCCTCGGTTACGGTGTATGCAGACGACGTTGGCTCGATCTGAGTCTATTTCTGGGCCGGGCACGTTTATGGGAAAGGCTACGCGGTCGATTGTATTGGAGCCAACGACGTTGGAGGGCTGGTGGTTAGATCGGACTGATTTGCCGGGTTCATTGCCGATTCGGGTGGGGATTTCTAATGTATGGACGACGGGTCAGATCGTGAGTAATATTGTGCTACGAAGCGGTAATCCTCATAACTATGTTCGGATGGTGGAGCATTTGATCTGTTTGCGGATGGGCATGAGTGTGGATAATTTGGTGATTAAGCTCGATTCTGGTGATCCGCCTCTCTTTGATCAAGGAAGTCTGGATGTGGTGGAAGCGTTGGATCGGTGTGGTCGAGTGGAGAGTGATAAGCCGGTTTCGTATTTGAGTGTGCCTCATCCTGTTTCGGTGGGAGGAACGTATGGTGATTTTGTTACGTTGGCACCGCCGTTGGATCCGGAGAATCCGCAGTTGACGATTGATTGTGCGATTGATTTTAAGACGCATATCGGGCAGCAGCGGATTGTGTTTCCGGTGTGCGAGGAGTTGATGCGGATGGCATCGGTGGCGCGAACGAATACGTCGTGGGCGAAGGTGTTGTATTGCCGTACGATTGGGCGGTTGTTTGCGGATGTGCGGAATTTGGGATATACGTCTCAAAACGTGCTGATTGCGGGGCGGAATCGGTATATGAATGAGCCGCGGTTGGTGCATGAGGGGAAGGCGTTGGAGGCGGTGTGGCATCGGTCGGTGTTGGATTTGTTGGCGGCGATTGCGTTGATTCCGAATGGGCAGTTTGTGGGGCATATTACGTCGTATAAGGCGGGGCATCGGTTGGATTGTGAGTTGATGCGGCAGTTGTATTTGAATGAGGTGCTGGTTCCGTTGGAGCTGGGTGGATGAAGAGTTTTCGTAAGGAGCTTTGGTTTGAAGCACCGCAGCGACGGCAGATCGTTCCTATTACGCCGGAGGTGGAGGCGTGTTTGGCGGAGTCGGGTATTCGGGAGGGGCTTTGTTTGGTGAATGCGATGCATATTTCGGCGTCGGTTTTTATCAATGATAACGAGAGCGGGCTGCATCGGGATTATGAGCGGTGGTTGGAGAAGCTGGCACCGGAGAAGCCGTATGATCAGTATGATCACAATGGATATGAGGATAATGCGGATGCGCATCTAAAGCGAACGATTATGGGGCGTGAGGTGGTGGTTGCCGTTACGGATGGTGCGCTTGATTTTGGGCCGTGGGAGCAGATCTTCTACTATGAGCTGGATGGGCTTCGTAAAAAACGGGTGCTGGTGAAGATTATCGGGGCGTAATTTCTATCTATTCAATGATCATGCTTGATGTTGCATGAGTTGGCAGAGCTGATGGTAGTAGCCATGGTGGGCTATGAGTTCATCGTGGGTGCCTGAGTCGATTAATTCGCCGCCGCGCATGACTAGAATTCGATCGGCATGGCGGATGGTGGAGAGTCGGTGGGCAATGATGATGCTGGTCCGGTTTTGCATGAGTTTTCCAAGTGCATCTTGAATGAGGAGTTCGGTGGCGGTGTCGATGCTGGCGGTGGCTTCGTCGAGGACGAAGAGGAGTTCGGGATTTTGTGCAAAGGTTCGTGCCATTACGAGCAGTTGTTTTTGTCCGAGTGAAAGTCCTTCACCGCGTTCATTTAGGGGTGTGTTGTAGTTGTTTTTAAGTTGATCAATGAAGGTGTGTGCATTGACGGTTTGAGCGGCTTTTTCGATTTGTTGTGTGGTGAGGTCGGGGTTGTGTAATCCGATGTTATCGGAGATGGTTCCTGCAAATAGGAAGGGGTCTTGGAAGACATATCCGAGTCGCTGGCGCAGGTCGGTTTGGTCGAAGTCACGGATGTTGATGCCATCGATGGTGATGGTGCCTTGTTGGATGTCGTAGAAGCGGCCGATGAGGTTGATGATGGTGCTTTTTCCGGCTCCGGTGGCACCCACTATGGCGAGGGCTTGTCCGGGTTCCACTTTGAAGGAGAGATCTTTAATTACCCAGTTGTCGTCGTCGTAAGCAAACCAGACGTTTTTAAATTCGATGGTTCCGCTAAGTTGAGGTGGAATAATGGGGTGTTCGTTGTTTTGAATGTCGGGTTGCCGGTTGAGTAGGGAGAAGACTCGTTCTACCGAAGCGAGTGCAACTTGAAAGGAGCTGGCTTTTTCTGAAAGGGAGCTGAGGGGGCGGAAAAAATCCCGGACGTAGGCAAGGAATGCGACGAAGATGCCGAGGGTGATGAATTCAGAGCCGTTGAGTAGCAGGATGCCTCCCATTCCAAGAATGAGGAGTGAGGCAAGGGCTTGCCCGCCTTCGACGGTGGGAAAGGAGAGAGAAAACCAGCGGACTTCTTTGAAGTAGGCGGTGCGAAGTTGGGTATGTTTTTCATCGAAGTCTTGGATGGCGGATGCTTCGCGGTTGAAGAGCTGGATGGTATTCATGCCGGTTAAGCTTTCTTGTAGGTAGGCATTTTGAGCGGCTTGTTTATCGCGAATTTCGCGGTTGGCATTTCGAAGGTTGCGATTGATATACACGAGAAGGGCGTAGAGAACGGGGAGGGTTAAAAAGAGGGTGCCTGCGAGGGGTGGGCTGATATAGAGCATGTAGCCCATAATACCGAGTAACATAAAGAGGTCGGCGAGGGTGCCGACGACTCCGTCGGTTACAAAGTTCTGAAGGCGTTCAATATCGGATGTGACTCGCGTCATGAGAGTGCCGACGGGTGTGCGGTCGAAATAGGCTTGGTGCATGGTGAGGACTTTTCTAAAAACGGCAAGACGGAGGTCATAAATAATGCGTTGCCCGATGTAGGCGGTAAGTAAGCCTTGTAGATATCGCACGAGATGGCCGATGCCGGCGATGACGACATAGAGGAGGCTTAACTTTCCAAGGAGTTCGATGCGTTGATCGACGGGTTGATCGGGCTGCATGAGGCAGTCGTCGGTGATGCGCTGGATGATGAGTGGTAGATAGTTGATTGCGAGTGAGGTGGAGAGGATGAGCAAAAAGGCGCCTGCCAGCCAGAGGCGGTAGGGTCGAATGTATGTGAGCAATTGACGTGTTATTTTCATGCATCACCTTCCAGTTGTTGTTGAAGATTTTGCTGAAGATGTAGTTCGGCATAATAGCCGGGTTGAGTGAGGAGCTCTTGGTGGGTACCTTGCTGTGTGATGTGCCCATTTTCAATAACGATAATACGATCAGCGTAACGAAGGGTAGAGATCCGGTGGCTGATAAAGAGTGTGGTTCGCTGATCCATAATGGGTTTGAGTTTTTGCATGATCGCGGCTTCGGTTTGGGTGTCGACGGCGGAGAGAACATCATCGAGAATAAGAATTTCAGGGCGACGGGCGATTGCGCGTGCAATGGCGGTGCGTTGACGTTGTCCGCCAGAGAGGGTGACGCCGCGTTCTCCGAGGAGCGTTTGAAGTCCTTTTGGGAAACCTTCTATTTCGTTGGTGAGGTGGGCGGCTTCAGTGGCCCATGCGAGGGTGTCGGGTTCATGTTGAGTAAGCCCAAAGGCGAGGTTGTGCTCAAGGGTTTTGGAGAAGAGGATGGGTTCTTGGAGGGCGCAGCCCATTTTTTTACGGATGGTTTGTAGGGGGAGTTGCTGAAGTGGAACTCCGCCGAGGGTGATTTCGCCTTGGGTGGGATCAACGAGACGGGCGGTTAGGGCGGCTAGCAATGATTTACCGCATCCGGTGGGACCGGTGATGCCTAACGTGGTTCCGGTGGGGATGGTGAGGGAGAGTTGGTTGATCAGTTTGCGATCATCGATCTCGAGTGAGACGTCTTTGAATTCAATATCATGATGGGGAAGGGGTTCGGTTTGGGGGGTCTCGGTATCGGTGAGTTTGGGTTCTGCATCGAGCATGGAACGCACTCGACCCCAACTGACGACGCCGCGTTGATAGAGGCTGGAGGTCCAAGAAAGAGCCAGTAGAGGCCATTGCATGTAGAGTAGATATTGAATAAATTGGGTGAGCGTTCCGAGGGTGAGCTCTCCGGCGATGATGCGGCGACCGCCGACGTTTAGAATGAGAATCATTCCCACGCCAAACCAGAATGCCATGAAAGGCCAGAGGCTTTGTCGGGTTGCCTGCATGAGCATATTTTTTTTGATGAGTCCTTGGTTTAATCCTTCAAACTGTTGATTGCGGCGTTCTTCGAGGGCAAAGCCTTTCAGGCAGCGTATTCCGCTGAAGCTTTCTTGAGAGAAGTTGGAAAGCTCTGAGACTTGTTCTTGGAGTTCTTTTTGGCGTCGTCGCATGACGCGTAAGATGAGGAAGAAGATGATGACCATGGGGACGTATAAGGCATAAACGATGAGTGCAAGTTGTCTGTCTGTAAGAAGCATGACGATGAGCGCGAACACCAGGACAACAATGGTTCGAATGCCTTGTAGAAGACCTTGTCCGATGGCATCGCGTACCATGTTGATATCGGATGAGAGGCGCGTCATTAAATCGCCGGTTCGTTGGGTGTGAAAATAGGAGGCATCAAGGCGTGTGAGATGCGCGAAAATGTCTTTACGAAGATGATACTCGGCTTTGTGGGAAAGTTTAAGTGGGATTTTGCGAAGTAAACGTGAGAAGACAACGGCGGTGAGGCCAAAGAGAAAATAGCGAAGTAGGAGGGTGTAGAGTTGAGCGTGGTCCAGTGCTTGGTCGGTCAGACCATCAATAACCAGTCGCATGAGATAAGGAAGATAGAGGTTGATTCCAACCGCTACGAGGACGGCGATCGTGGTATAAATGATCTCGCGGCGATAGGGCCGAACGTAGGGCATAATTTTAGCAGTTGGTTGATTGATGTGTTCTCTCCGTTGAGCGGTCCATACCATAGGCACTCAGGTTTGTATTTCAAGTTTCGTTTGAAGTGGAGCGAAGTTACAGAATTTTGGCAAGGGAGTTGCCATTGACTTTGATTAGAGGGAAGAGTAGAAAAATGCGCTTGCAACCACATCGTTGTATGCTTGCGCCTAAATTATGGGAGCGATAATATGTTAACAGCAACTAAAATACGATTCACGGGAGCCGTTCAAGAGGTTCGTCGACTAACGGATGAGACGATTGTTCTACGTATGGAGCGGGGCGATATTGATTTTGAGCCGGGGCAGTATGTGCGAATCGGGGTTGATGGAGATTCTGAAATTCGTGATTATTCGGTCTATTCGGGAAATAATAAGCCGTATTTGGAGGTGCTTTTACGTCGTGTGGAAGAGGGGTTGGTATCGAAACAGTTATTTGGCCTTGAAGCGGGCGATAAGGTGATGATTGGTGGGCCATATGGGCATTTCAAGTTGGTGGAGGAAGTGCGATCAAACCCACTCTTGTTCATTGCAACGGGAACAGGCATATCGCCCTTTAGAAGTTTCTTGGAGTCGTATAAAGGATTACATTATCGTCTGATTCATGGCACGAGTTATTTGAATGAGGGATATGAAAAAGAGATTTATGGCGATCGCTATTTTCATTGTGTTTCTCGGGAAAAGGGCGGTGATTATCAAGGACGTGTGACAGACTATTTGAAAGATGTCGAATTTACACCAGATACGAATGCGTTTTTATGCGGTAATTGCGATATGATCTATGATGTCTTTGATTTACTGCAAGAGCGTGGATTGCCAACCACACAAATTCATACAGAAGTTTATTTTTAATTGTTATGAAGTGCTGTGTTATTACGCTGGGTTGCCAGATGAATCAGTCCGATTCAGAGCGAATCCGAAGCGTAATAGAAGGCGAGGCATATGAGATGACCGATGGTGAGGAGGAGGGTTCTTTGATCGGTATTGTAGCTTGCTCGGTTCGACAAAAAGCGATTGATAAGGTCTATAGTAAGATCCATAAATGGAACCAATGGAAGAAAGAGCGTGATCTGGTTACCTTTGTTTCAGGGTGCATCTTGCCAGCAGATGAAGAGAAGTTTTTAAAGCTGTTTGACCTGCTTTTCCGGATGAACCAATTGCGTGAATTGCCCGATATGCTTCGTCAGTGTGGTATGGCTACGGCGTTTGCGGCGCGGAATCCATTGGATTCGGTGAATCGAGTGGATGATTTAACCGATTTTTGGCAGGTTAATCCCAGTTATAGTAAATCGTTTGAGGCGTTTGTTCCGATTCAGAATGGGTGTGATAAATTTTGTTCTTTTTGTGCCGTTCCTTATACTCGGGGTCGTGAAGTATCGCGCTCAAGTCGGGAAATTATTCAAGAAATAACATCTTTGGTCGCTAAGGGTGTCAAGTCCATTACGTTGTTAGGGCAGAATGTTAATTCGTATGGATTAGATCGAGCGGGGGAGGAGATTTCTTTTGCCGATTTGTTGCGTAAAATTGGGGAGCTCGGAAAAGAATCAGACAAAGACTTTTGGGTCTATTTTACTTCTCCACATCCGCGGGACATGACGCGTGAAGTAATAGAAGTGATTGCTACCTATCCGGTCTTAGCAAAACAGATTCATCTGCCTCTTCAGAGTGGCGATGATAAATTGTTGCGTCGGATGAATCGGAATCATGATGTGGCGGATTATATGGAAGTGGTTAGGGATATTCGTGAATTAATCCCGCAGGCGACGCTATTTACAGATATTATTGTTGGGTTTTGTGGTGAGAGTAAGGAGCAGGTCGAGCGAACCGCTGAAGTTATGTTAGATGTTCAATATAACATGGCATATATCGCGAAGTATTCGCCGCGTGTGGGCGCTCGTTCGGCCCGTTGGGAAGATGATGTCTCGAATGAAGAGAAGAGTGAGCGGTTAGCGCGGTTAACAGAGGTGCTAAAGCGAACCTCTTTACTTCACAATGAGTCGTTAATCGGCAAGCGAATGAAGGTTTTGGTGGAGCGGGTCGATCCGCGGGTAGAAAATGCGGTGGCGGCGCGGACAGAGGGTAAATTACCTGTACGTGTGAGTAACGTTTCGGAGGAGGCAGTCGGAACCTTTATGGAGGTGGAGATTACCTCGGCATCCGAACTTTCACTGAGTGGAAATCAAGTGCATCATGCGATATTGATTAGC
>ERZ802830.2684-NODE-2684-length-15819-cov-8.67711_pt1 | contig 15819 bp, 13 predicted proteins | sample MGYA00345654_ERZ802830 | MGnify/ENA primary metagenome ERZ802830 (study PRJEB30503, sample SAMEA104212375) | marine metagenome | biome: Westerlies Biome; feature: [SRF] surface water layer (ENVO:00010504) within the epipelagic zone...; material: water...
AAGCGCTTATGAACTCATACCCACATCCATTCAGCTTTTATCCACAGATCACTAAATAGAAAATAAGTAAAAGACCGCAATCGTCACAAATTTATCAGTCTGCGCCAATTTATATATTTATTTCTTATTACTCTTTTCTTTTTTTTGAGATCGTGAAATAGAGACGTGCCAAACGGTGACTGTAACTCGGAAGGGAAAATGCGATGCAGATTCGTGAGGCTCTTACTTTTGACGATGTTTTGTTGGTTCCAGCGCGGTCTTCTATTTTACCGTCAGACGTAGACACGCGGACCCGCGTTACGAAAGAAATAACTTTAAATATTCCGTTGTTAAGCTCAGCAATGGATACAGTAACTGAATCCAAGATGGCTATCACCATGGCGCAGGCTGGCGGTATTGGGGTTATACATCGTAACCTTGAAATAGATAAGCAAGCTGAGGAAGTCAGAAGAGTAAAAAGGTTTGAGAGCGGTATAGTCTATAATCCTATCACTCTTCGTGAAAATCAGACTTTGGCTGACGCTGATATCCTAAGAGATCGATATAACATAACTGGCTTTCCGGTTGTCGATGAAAATGATCATGTTGTTGGAATTGTGACCAATCGTGACATGCGGTTCGCTGCCGATAGTAGCACACCGGTGTCAAAAATGATGACGAAGGGAAACTTAGCTATTTTAACTGAACCAGCAGATCGCAAACAAGCTATTAAGCTTATGAAAGAGAGACGTATTGAAAAGTTACTGATTACAGATAATCAAGGGCGGCTTACTGGTTTGTTAACTTTAAAAGATACAGAGCAGGCTGTGCTGAATCCTACGGCCTGCAAGGATTCTCTTGGAAGATTAAGAGTTGCTGCTGCAACAACAGTTGGAGATGAGGGCTTCTCAAGGTCAGATTGTCTAATAGACGCTGGTATTGACTTACTGGTGATCGATACTGCCCATGGTCATTCTAATGCAGTTATCGAGGCTGTCAGTAGGGTCAAAAAACTTTCAAATAATGTACAAGTAGTGGCAGGAAATGTAGCCACTGCAGATGCATGTAAAGCTTTAATTGATGTGGGGGCTGATGCTATAAAAGTTGGAATTGGGCCTGGATCAATTTGCACAACGAGAATGGTCGCAGGTGTTGGTGTTCCACAATTGACCGCAATTTTAGATTGTGTTCAAGCTTCCGGTGATACGCCAGTTATTGCTGATGGAGGCATAAAGTTCTCAGGAGATTTTGCCAAAGCAATTGCGGCAGGAGCTTCTTGTGCAATGGTTGGTAGTATGATTGCTGGAACCGATGAGAGCCCGGGTGAGGTAATTTTATATCAAGGCAGGTCTTTTAAAGCATACAGGGGAATGGGTTCACTTGGTGCGATGGCTAGAGGTTCTGCAGACAGATATTTTCAAAAGGATGCAGCCAGCGATAAACTCGTACCAGAAGGAATCGAGGGGCAGGTCCCGTATAAAGGTCCGGCGAACGCAGTCATTCACCAAATGGTGGGCGGATTAAAAGCCTCTATGGGATACACAGGCTGCCAGACAATTAAAGAGATGAGAGAAAACTGTGAGTTCGTAAAAATAACAGGGGCAGGACTGAAAGAAAGTCATGTACATGACGTGCAAATTACAAGAGAAAGTCCCAATTATCGTATCATTTGATCAATGACACCAGCAGCGCATATAGCAGCCACAATCGAAATACTCGATCTTATTCTTGAGGGAGAGCAAGTTGAGGCTTCTTTGACTAGGTGGGGAAGATCTAACCGTTTTGCTGGTAGCGGAGACCGTAACGCAATTAGGGATCTTGTTTTTGATGCTCTAAGGCAAAAAAGTAGTCTCACAAAAAGATCAAAAAATTTATCAGGAAGGTCTTGGATCATAGCGCTTCTTCAAAAGCAGGGGGTAAATCTCGATAAATATTTTGGCGTAAGTAAGTATAGTCCAACAAAAATAATAAAATTAGAATTAGATCTTTTACCGTTAGAAAACGATTGGGATACTTATGATATTCCAGATTGGCTATGGCCAAAATGGAAGGCGAATTTGGGAAAAAAGGCAAATGAAGTTGCTAATAAGCTTAAGGAAAGAGCAAATACTTTTTTACGTGTGAATATAACTAAAACTACTAGAGAAGACGCGCTTCAAGCTCTCGAAAAAGAGGGAATTATTTCAAATATTCACCCAACAGTATCTACTGCTTTGGTCGTAAAAAAAGGACATAGAAAAATAAAAAATTCTGAAGCCTACGTTTCAGGATTAGTAGAGCTTCAGGACGCGTCAAGCCAGGCAAGTGTTTTACAAATAAGTGATGACCAGAATGGACCAATATTAGATTTTTGCGCTGGTGGCGGCGGAAAATCACTCGCTTTAAACGCATATTTAAACCAGCCAATTTTTGCGTTTGACGTTAATTTCAGGAGAATGAAAGATCTACCTAAACGAGCGAGGCGTTCTGATGCAGACATCCGAATTATTAAATCTGAGGATTTAAAAAGCTCATACTATGGCTTGGTTTTTTGTGATGCTCCTTGTTCTGGCAGCGGTACTTGGCGAAGAGATCCTGAAGGAAAATGGTCATTAACACTAAAGGATTATGAAAATTTATTATCATTGCAGGAAAATATTCTGACTACTGCCGCAAAGCTAGTTAAATCAAATGGAATACTTCTATATGCAACCTGTTCTATACTTGAAGACGAGAATCAGGCTCAAATAAAAAAGTTTTTACTTAATTCGAATGAATGGTTATTTCAGGACGAGAAACTATTTATTCCCAATGAGTTGGGAGACGGGTTTTATTTTTCTATTCTGAAAAAAAAATAAAGAAACCAAATTAAATTATAACAATTTTAAAATTTTTCTTGCAATGTTCTTTTTATGGTCCCATAAAAGAACATTAGTAGAACAAAAGTGACATTGCTCCTTTAGTTCCACTGTGAAATAAAAAGGCAGTTTAAAATGGCAGAACTATTATCGATGGAATCAAAGCGGAATAACGAAAAGCAAAAAGCACTTGATAGTGCGCTGGCTCAGATTGAACGTCAGTTTGGTAAGGGCTCAATTATGAAATTGGGTGCAGACAATCCAGTTCAAGAAATTGAAGCGACCTCTACAGGATCTTTAGGGTTGGATATTGCCCTTGGAATTGGCGGTCTTCCAAAAGGACGAATAATAGAAATTTACGGTCCTGAGAGTTCTGGTAAAACAACGCTGACGTTGCACTGCGTAGCCGAAGAGCAAAAAAAGGGTGGAGTTTGCGCATTTGTGGATGCAGAGCATGCTTTAGATCCCCAATATGCAAAAAAGCTGGGAGTGGATTTAGATGAATTACTTATCTCTCAACCAGACACTGGTGAACAGGCATTAGAAATAACGGACACTCTCGTCAGGTCCGGTGCAGTAAGTATGGTTGTGGTTGATTCTGTTGCTGCCTTAACGCCTAAATCTGAACTCGAAGGTGATATGGGTGATCACAATGTTGGTGTTCAGGCACGTTTAATGAGCCAAGCGATGCGAAAACTGACCGGGTCAATAAGTAAAAGTAATTGTATGGTTATCTTTATAAACCAAATCAGAATGAAAATTGGCGTTATGTTTGGAAGCCCCGAAACAACTACAGGTGGAAATGCATTGAAATTTTATTCATCGGTACGATTAGATATAAGACGTATCGGTGCTATAAAAGATAGAGATGAGATCGTTGGCAATGCTACGAGAGTAAAAGTGGTTAAAAACAAAGTTGCCCCGCCATTCAAACAAGTCGAGTTTGATATAATGTACGGAGAAGGTATTTCAAAAAATGGCGAATTACTCGATTTAGGTGTAACCGCAGGAGTGGTTGAGAAATCTGGAGCGTGGTACAGTTATGGAGACGAGCGAATTGGCCAAGGAAGAGAAAACGCTAAAATATTTTTATCTGAGAATTCTGAGATAGCCTATGAACTAGAGGATAAAATTCGTGCTGCCCATGGCTTGGATTTTGAAGCCCCAAGTCCTAAAGACGATGGCGAAATCCTCGAAGCCTAATTAAATGACTGAAGATTCTAGGGCCCTAGTATAGGGCCCTTTTTTTGTACTCAATTTCATCGTAACTGTGGACATTTTTATTGGCTGGATATAGACGCTTTAGCGTGTAGTTTTGGAAGAATGTTATGGCCACTTTAAACGAAATTCGTTCAACTTTTTTAAATTATTTTAAAAAAAATGGCCATCAAGTTGTTTCTTCGAGCCCTTTGGTGCCACGAAATGATCCTACTTTAATGTTTGTTAACTCCGGCATGGTGCAGTTTAAAAATCTTTTTACTGGGTTAGAAAAAAGAGAATATGTTAAAGCCGTTACGGCCCAGAAATGTGTAAGGGCAGGCGGCAAGCACAATGACTTAGACAATGTTGGCTACACTGCGCGCCATCATACCTTTTTTGAGATGTTAGGAAATTTCTCGTTTGGCGATTATTTTAAGTCTGAGGCTATTTCATTGGCTTGGAACCTCATTACCAATGAATTCGGAATCCCAAAAGATAAATTGTACGTAACTATTTTCCACACAGACGATGAAGCTGCGTTGATTTGGAAAAAAGTAGGGGTTCCAGAAGATCGTATCATAAGAATTAGTAGTTCGGATAATTTTTGGCAAATGGGGCCTACGGGCCCGTGTGGACCATGCACTGAAATCTTTTATGATCATGGTGATCATATTTGGGGTGGTCCGCCTGGATCGCCAGAGGAAGAAGGTGATCGCTTCATTGAAATCTGGAATATTGTTTTCATGCAAAATGAACAATTCGATGATGGATCGATGAAAGCGCTCGATATTCAGTCTATTGATACCGGCATGGGTCTAGAACGCATAGGTGCGCTACTTCAAGGTAGTCATGATAACTACGATACAGACACTATGAGAAACCTGATGCAAGCATCAGCTGAAGCTACTTCTACAGATATAGATGGAAAGCATAATGTTCATCATAGAGTTGTTGCCGACCATTTGCGGTCAACATCTTTTTTAATTGCTGACGGTGTTTTGCCGGCTAATGATGGTAGGGGATACGTTTTGCGACGTATTATGCGAAGAGCAATGCGTCATGTCCATTTACTTGGCTCAAAAAAACCTATCATGCATAATCTTGTTGGTTCGCTTATCCAGCAAATGGGTAGCGCATATCCTGAGTTAGGGCAGGCGCATTCTTTAATAGAAGAAACTTTATTTCAAGAGGAAACGCGTTTCCGACAGACATTGGAACGCGGATTAAAATTACTTGATGATGAGCTTGATAGAGTTCCTGAAGGAGTGGATTTTTCTGGAGAAACAGCATTCAAATTGTATGATACTTATGGCTTTCCCCTTGACCTTACACAAGATGCTTTAAGAGAGAAGGGTCGGACGGTAGATACAGCTGAATTTGATAACGCAATGGCGGAGCAAAAAGCCAAAGCGCGTGCTGCTTGGATTGGTACAGGTCAGATTAGTGATGAGGCTATTTGGTTTGAACTGGCGGAGAATACTCCCGCAACTGATTTTTTAGGGTATGATACTGACACTGCTGAGGCCCAGTTGTTAGCATTAATTAAAGAAGGAGATCGAGTTTCATCCGCCAAAGAAGGCGATACAATTCAATTAATTCTCAATCAAACCCCTTTTTATGCAGAAAGTGGTGGTCAAGTAGGTGATCAGGGCCATCTACAGACTGCTGATTGTAAAATACAAATAAATGATACTAAACAGTTTGCTGGTTTGTTTGTGCACTCAGGAAAGATTTTGAGAGGTTTGATCAAAGAAGGGGATAGTGCTTCACTGTTTGTTGACGCTGACAGAAGAAATAAAATTAAAGCCAATCATTCCTCTACACATTTATTACACGAAGCTTTACGACAGTTACTTGGTGATCACGTTGCCCAGCGTGGGTCATTAAATGCTGAAGACAGACTGCGGTTTGATTTTAGTCATTCTGGACTTCTAACTAGCGAAGAAATTCAATCGATTGAAAAGTCGGTAAACAAATATATCAGGCAAAACTCATCTGTTCAGACGCGTATTATGACGCCAGATGACGCTAGAGAAATTGGAGCACAAGCTCTTTTTGGAGAGAAGTATGGCGACGAAGTTCGCGTTGTTTCCATGGGACATCAACAAGATACAGGTAAAGGTATTGCCGGTGAAACTTATTCTTTAGAGCTTTGTGGAGGCACTCACGTTAAAAAAACCGGTGAAATTGGAGCTTTCACAATTTTGTCAGACAGTGCATCGAGCGCGGGCGTTCGCCGTATCGATGCTCTTACTGGTGAAAGCGCTGTAATTCATTTGGCTAGGCGTTCTAAGCAAGTGAATGAATTGAGCATTCTCCTAAAGGTTGCCCCTGAAGATCTTTCTGAGCGAGTGAATGTTTTGATGGATGAAAAGAAAAACCTTTCGAATGAAGTGGCGGAACTTAAAAGAAAACTGGCGCTTTCTGGCGGTGGGGCCGGCGAAACAGCAAAAGCCGAAATTATAAATGGAATTCCTTTTTTTGCTCAAGTTTATTCTGGCATCCCCGGAAAAGAATTACCTTCACTTGTCGATGAGCATAAAGCCCGTTTGGTAAGTGGAGTTATCCTTTTGATTGCAGAGTGTGAAAATAGGGTTTCTGTTGCAGTTGGTGTTTCTTCTGATCTTACTGACAAAATTTCAGCTGTTGATATTGTACGAAGTTCTGTTCCGGAACTCGGAGGAAAAGGTGGTGGAGGCCGGCCAGACCTTGCTCAGGGTGGTGGAACGGATATTTCAGGCGCTGATGCAGCGATAACTGCAGTGAAGTCTCTCCTGAAATAAAATATTATGTTCCAATTTTTTCCATATCATATGGTGTTGATTGATATATCGAATTGACCCAATTTCCATATAATAAATGGCCATGTGAACGCCATCGATTATCTGGTTTTGCTTTTGGATTATCTCCTGGATAATAGTTTTTAGGAACTGCTATTTTTTTTCCTGTCTCAGTATCCCTGTCATACTCTTGCTTCAATGTATCGCTGTCGTATTCGAAATGATTAAAAATATAAAGTGAACTATGTTGTGCATCTTCAATTAGGCAGGGTCCAACTTCGTCACTGCCAAGGAGTGTTTTAAGTTGTGGAACAGAAACTATATCGTCGTTATTAATTTCAGTCCAACGACTTACTGGTATAATGAAATCGTCTGAAAACCCGCGTAGATATTTTGAGTTAGGACTTAAATTTTGATGGCGAAAGCATCCAAAAGCTTTTTCTTTTAAAATTTGCTTATCTATATCATAGAAATGTTTTAACATCGCCATTCCACCCCAGCAAACACCAAAAGTTGAATGAACGTGAGTTTGTGTCCAATTAAATATTTCTACTATTTCTTTCCAATAAGTTACTTCTTCATAATCAAGATGTTCAATGGGCGCCCCTGTTATTATTAGTCCATCGAATTTTTTACCGCTGTCGAAGACCTCCGAAAAAGGTTTATAAAAACTTTTCATATGCTCGGCGGCTGTATTTTTTGTTTCGTGATTACTGATGCTTATGAGCGATAGCTCTATTTGAAGTGGGGTGGCACCTATTAACCTTGCAAATTGGTTTTCTGTTTGAATTTTTTTAGGCATCAAATTAAGAAGTCCAATTTGCAAAGGCCTTATATCTTGACGGGTTGCTTCGTCTTCTGACATTACCATCACGCCCTCTTTCGAGAGGACGTTGAAGGCTGGTAGAGAAGATGGAAGCTTTATTGGCATTTCAGTTCTTACTTTTTCAAATCATCTGACAGCGTTGATCCAATTAATAAATTGAATTCTTCCGGTGTTTTTACTCCAGAAATTAAATCAGCTTGGACAGTTATTCCCCATGACGACATGGATTTATAAATGGGGTTTCGGTGGTCCATGGCTTCACTATACGTCCAGCGTACAAAATCATCTGGATCCACTTCTTCAAAAGAACACTTATTCAATTTGAGATATTCTTTCCACTTTAAATCAAGAAAATTGGGATGGTAGCACATAGGTTTAGGATTTTGATCAAACCTTTTTATTAACTCATCCGTATGGTGATCTGATCCTTGTATCCAAACTATAAGCGTATTTTCTGCCAAGGTTCTTAAAACTGGATCATTTGGGTTTTGGGGATCAACTACCTCGCATATTGATCCGCCAGTATCACAGACAAAGTTTGGGTAGCCGTAAATCTGATTTGACTTATCAATAAAATTTGGAGTATCCAAGAGCGCTTTTACCTCTGCAATATGATGCTGGGCTTGGCGTTTTTTATATTCGTCTATACTAAGCCCTCCTTTTTCCTCGTTACCAGGTTTTCCAAGATAATTTGAAAGAGGAGCCAGATTATTGAAGCTTATGTTGGAAGATATATGAACAGAGTCACCAAGAAGTAATTCTCGGAGGTAAGGCGACTTCATTGCTTCTTCTTTATAGCTATCCTCTATTTGTTCGCCCATGTAACGAGTACCAATACGATAATCTATGGAATAATGGTACCATTCACCGGAATTGCGTAGCATGTTTGAAATATGAGTTTTACCCAAGCCCGACATTCCAAACAAAACAACTTTTTTGTTTTTTGCCATTAGCCATTCTTCTTTTGTTGGGTACATTGCACTCTCCGTTTACTCGTAGTTCCTAGGTAAACTTTGTGGTTGTGTTGGTCAATTGGGCAGATCTAACAAAACTAAATTCAATAAATTATCCTCTAGAACATAGTTTTTCTCTTAAAAGGGCTTTCCTTGATAGTTTTTTAATTTAATTATCTCCGAATAGTTAAAATCAACAGAGTGTATTTATGAACAGTTATCTTTTTTCACCTATTTCTCTTTCGGACGTGAATATCCCCAATAGAATAGTAGTTGCACCTATGTGCCAATACAGCGCAAATGAAGGTAATGCCACTGATTGGCATCTGATGCATTTGGGTCAATTTGCTGTTTCTGGTGTAGGATTGATTTTTACTGAGGCCGTTGGTGTTGAAATGACCGGTAGGATTTCACCGGGTTGCCTGGCTCTTTGTACGGATGAGCATGAGAAAAATTTGAAAAGAGTAGTTGATTTTTGCCATGACTTTGGAAATGCAAAGATGGGGATTCAAATTGCACATGCTGGTAGAAAAGGATCAACCGAATTACCTTGGTTGGGGGGTAAGCCGATACCTTCTGAAGACCCTCGAGGCTGGAAAACTGATGGGCCATCTGCAGAAGCTTATGCTTCAATGGATTGGGAGGCGCCGCACGCGCTTGATGAAGATGGGCTTTCTAGGATCAAAGCCGCTTTTGTGGATTCTGCAAAGCGTGCTGATAGAATAGGATTTGATGTTTTGGAAATACATGCAGCCCATGGTTATTTATTACATCAATTTTTATCTCCTCTTAGCAATCTAAGAAATGATCAGTATGGAGGTTCTCTTGAAGATCGCATGCGATTTCCTCTAGAGGTTTTTGAGGCAGTTTCAAAAGTTTGGCCTCAGAAAAAAGCAATAGGGGTCAGATTTTCAGCAACGGATTGGGTTGATAGATCCAGTTGGGATATAAACGAGTCTACTGAATTTACTAAAGAGCTAAAGAAAAGAGGTTGCCATTTTATAGATGTATCAAGCGCGGGAAACTCTCCAGAACAGCAAATTGAGGTTGGCCCGGGTTATCAAACTGGCTTTGCATCTGAAATTAAACGCGAAACAGGAGTTGCAACCATGGCTGTAGGTCAAATTACAGAAGCGTTTCAAGCTGAAGCCATCGTTAGAACAGGGCAAGCTGATATGATTTCGATGGCAAGAGGCATGCTCGCTGACCCAAGGTGGGCATGGCACGCAGCAGAAGCTCTTGGGGAGCAGGCTGCATATGCACCTCAGTATATGCGATCCAGCAAGGCGCTGAGAGGGCTTCCGATTCCAGGCAACCCACCAGTTGCTAAAAAGGCATAAAGACAAATTAAACTAGATTTTCAGTTTAAAGTCATTTGCTGCGTTTTAACGTTGGTGCCATTGATTCCCAAACACCGTCATTTTTAACTAGATGAAAAATAGCACCGAGAAAATGTAGCCCAACTAACCAATAAACAATTGATACTGAGGCTTCATGCCATGCAACTATAGCGTCGATTGTTATACCACCTTTTAAGCCAAGCCAGTACAAACACCCAATTAACAGTCCAGAAAATGCTATGGAAATCATCCCAATATACATGCCATAGTGAACTAACTTTGCCAAAGTTTTTTGCGCTTTTGGCGCACTGGGGGGCAGTGACGATCGCTGCGTTCTAGTCATATAAATAAATCGAATTACCAAAAATAAAATAAACAAAAGAGCAAAACTCATCTCAAATTTAAGTAGGACTAAATCTTCCAATTGATTAATATTCTCGATTTGCTTTGAAATTCCATACGAAAATAAAACTACAAAACTCCAATGAAATATCTTTGCGGTAAGACTGTAACTTGGTTTTGTAATTTCAATTTCTGTCTTCTTCATTTACTACTCCCACTCAATCGTACCTCAGCTGCAAGTCATTGATATAAAATAATAAAAATATTTGTATGTAACTATTATGTAATTTTTACAAGGTAGCGCTTTTCATAGTGACTTTCTCTTTCTGCCTTTAACATTCCTGCGGTTTCATCAACAAAATTATTTCTATCTTCTCTACTGCCAAAAACCCAAATACAAACACTGTCTTTGCTATGGTAGATAGCCTTCAATTCATCATCTATTTCACATAAAGAATGAGGTATATCGACCTGAATACAATACATAATTAGTTACTCCCACTCAATTGTTCCTGGGGGTTTTGATGTAATATCATACGTGACCCTGTTTATTCCATCGACTTCGTTAATTATTCGTGTCGCTGTTTCTCCTAAAAATTCGTGACTAAAAGGATAATAATCAGCGGTCATTCCATCGACGGATGTTACAGCTCTCAGTGTACAGGCATAATCATAAGTGCGGCCGTCGCCCATCACGCCTACCGTTCGGACAGGCAATATCGCAACAAAAGCTTGCCAAATCTCATTATAGAGCTCGTGCTTATGAATTTGGTCAATATAAACTGCATCTGCTTTACGCAAAATTTCAATTTTATCACGTGTAATTTTACCAGGACATCGAATTGCCAGACCTGGTCCAGGAAAGGGGTGTCGACGGATAAAGCTCTCTGGTAGTTTTAATTCGCGACCTAAAGCTCGTACTTCATCTTTAAAAAGTTCTCTTAAGGGTTCTAGTAACTTTAAACCCATTTTTTCTGGTAAACCACCTACATTATGATGTGATTTTATAGTTACTGATGGACCACCTTTAAAAGAAACACTTTCTATCACATCCGGATAGAGGGTTCCCTGGGCTAAAAACTCTGCATTTTCAATTTTATTTGCATATTTTTGGAATACATCAACAAATAGACGACCAATAATTTTGCGTTTAGTTTCTGGGTCAGATTGCCCAACCAGCTCGCTCAAAAATAATTCAGTTTCATCTGCATGAATGAGAGGTATATTATAATTATTCCTAAACATATTTACAACGTCAGTGGCTTCTTCATGACGGAGCAAGCCGTTGTCCACAAATACGCAGGTAAGTTGATCGCCAATTGCTTCGTGAATTAATATTGCAGCAACTGAGCTATCTACTCCACCAGACAATCCGCAGATAACTTTCTTTGAACCTACATTCTCTCTAATTTTTTTAATTGCTATTTCTTTATAGGCATCCATTGTCCAATTTCTATTTATTCCAGCTATTGAAATAAAATTTTCAAACATCGCTTGGCCCTTTGGAGTGTGATGAACCTCAGGGTGAAATTGAACGGCATAAAAGTTTCGTTTTTTGTCCCCTATAATTGCATAAGGAGCATTTGGAGAGTGTCCAAATACTTCAAAACCAGGCGCTATTTTGCTAACGTGGTCGCCATGGCTCATCCAAACCTGCTCTGTTTGATTATTAAACCAGCTTTTTAGTAATTCAGAAGAGCTTTTCCTCTCAACAAAAGCTTTTCCAAATTCAGAAGTCCCAGTTCCGGATGTTACCTCTCCACCAAGCTGATGCATCATTACTTGCTGACCGTAGCAAATTCCTAACAAAGGCACACCCATATTATAAATAACTGGGTGCGCCCTGGGACTACCATCTCTAGTGACACTGTCCGGTCCCCCAGATAAAATTATCGCTTTTGGTGATAGTCGATTTAAAAATTTTTCATCTACAATTTGGTATGGATGGATTTCGCAATAAACATTAAGTTCGCGCAATCTTCTTGCGATCAGCTGCGTTACTTGGCTGCCGAAATCTACAATCAGTAGACATTCATAAGAGTTATTTTTCATAAAATTCATCTATTATTTATCTTGTCATCATTCAAGTTGAATAGCTTAGAACCCAATGTCAAAAAAATGATTTAGCTTGGAATTTTTTACGATGTCGCTTTTTCCTCTTAATAGCCGTAATCCTGAGCACAGTCTAATTTGGTAGCGACTACCATGTGTTTCATCATTTACTCAAATAAAGGAGCCCCAATTTTGGCTGAAATAGCGACTTTAAAAAGAACGAGAGGTGGCGGTGGTGCGGCCCGTCGTGCTTCACGAACTTCAATAAGTTTTGAAACAGCCAAATTTATTGAGCGTAAAATTCCTCTATTTGAAGTGCTTAATGAGGAAGCGCTTGAAATAATAGAAACTAATGCTGAGCTCATGTTAGAAGAAGTGGGCGTGGCCTTTGTTAATAACCCAACTGCACTTGATAAATGGAAAAGCGCAGGAGCGGATATTGATGGTGAACGAGTTCATGTGCCGAAAGGTTTGGCAAGAGAGCTAATTAAAACTGCGCCATCAAATTTTATACAGCATGCCAGGAACCCGGATCGTTCTGTTGAAATAGGAGGGAATACTTTGGTATGTGCTCCTGTCTATGGCCCTCCATTTGTAAGAGATTTGGATGGTGGTCGCCGCTACGCAACCATTGAAGACTTTCAAAACTTTGTAAAACTCGGGTATATGTCAAAATGGCTTCATCATTCAGGAGGTACGCTTTGTGAGCCTACTGATGTGCCGGTTAATAAGCGTCATCTCGATATGTTACTTGCTCACATGACGCTCTCGGATAAACCTTTCATGGGTTCTGTTACAGAACCATCCAGAGCGCAAGATAGTGTGGAAATGTGTGAAATTTTATTTGGTGGGAAATTTGTAAAAAATAACACAGTAATGACATCTCTTATAAATATAAATTCACCGATGACTTTCGACGATGTGATGATGGGTGCTATGGAGGTTTATGCAAGAAATAATCAGGCGTGTATTGTATCACCGTTTATTGTCGGTGGCGCTATGGCGCCGGTATCAATTGCAGGGACATTGACCCAGGTTTTGGCAGAAGTTTTGGCCGGCGTTGCATATAATCAATTAATTAAGCCGGGAGCGCCTGTGATCTTTGGAACTTTTGTTAGCTCCATTGATATGAATTCTGGGGCACCTACTTTTGGTACGCCTGAAGCCAGCCAAATACTTTATGGAGCTGGTCAATTAGCTCGGCGATTAAGTTTGCCATTTAGATCTGGAGGAGGTTTATGTGGGTCAAAGTTACCCGATGCACAAGCTGCATATGAGTCTGCTAATACCTTGAACGCGGCGCTGTTGGGCGGCGTTAATTTCATGCTGCATTCTTGCGGTTGGTTGGAGGGAGGACTTGTTTCCTCGTTTGAAAAGTTTGTGATGGATGCGGATCAATTGGGAATTCTCCATCAGATGGCAAAAGGCATCGACATGGATATAAATGCCCAGGCGTTAGATGCTATCAGAGAAGTAGGACCTGGTGGGCATTACTTAGGTTGTGCCCATACACAGGCTAATTTTCAAAGTGCGTTCTGGAGAAGTGATTTGTTTGATTATAAACCCTTTGAGACCTGGCAAGAAGAGGGTGCGCGAGATACAATGACCCTAGCTTCAAAGAGGGTTAAATATCTACTCGATAATTATGCAGAACCTTCAATGGAAATTGAAGTTAAAGAAGCATTAAACGCATTTGTAGCAAATAAGAAAGCTTCAATGCCAGATAGTTTTACTTAACAAAAGAAATCATAAATTTCTTTTAATTCGTACTTTAAATTTAAAGTATTACCCTTATCTCCTTAAGATGGTATATGGAAACAAATTGCATATTAGGGTGAAGAAGTATGCGTGATCTTAAAATTCCTACTCAAAGGCATCCGGAAAAGGCTCATAAGGTTGATAACCCTCAGCCAAAAAAGCCAGATTGGATACGCGTTAAAGCGCCAGTTAGCGAGGGATACAAAAAAACTCGGGATATCATGCGTGATAATAGCCTCGTGACAGTATGTGAAGAAGCAGGCTGCCCTAATGTGGGTGAGTGTTGGAGCCAAGGCCACGCCACTATGATGATTATGGGTGATATATGTACGCGTGGTTGCTCTTTTTGTAACATAGCGACTGGTAAACCATCCAATTTAGATATTTTTGAGCCGGGCCGAGTGGCGGTTGCAGTTAAAAAACTCGATTTAAAGCATGTTGTAATTACTTCGGTTGATAGAGACGATTTAGAAGATGGTGGTGCAGATCACTTTGCCCAAACAATTAGAGCAGTACGGAAACAAAGCCCTGATACGACAATTGAAATTTTGACGCCTGATTTTTTAAAGTGTGAGGATAGTATTTTAGAAACTGTTGTTAGCGCAAAACCGGATGTGTTTAATCACAATTTAGAAACTGTTCCGGGTCTTTACCCCGAAGTTCGACCTGGCGCTCGCTATTTTCACTCTTTACGGCTTTTGCAAAGAGTCAAAGAGTTAGATAATTCAATGTTTACAAAGTCTGGTATTATGGTTGGTCTTGGTGAAGATAAACAAGCAGTAGCCCAGGTAATGGATGATTTGCGATCTGCTGAAGTCGACTTTTTAACGATTGGGCAATATCTTCAGCCAACAGCAAAACATCACGGTGTTGACCGATTTGTACATCCTGATGAGTTCAGAGCATATGAACAAGCGGCATATGGAAAAGGTTTTTTAATGGTCTCAGCGTCACCACTAACTAGATCGTCTTACCACGCTGGGGAAGATTTTAAAAAGATGCGAAAAACGCGATACCTGAAACTTGGCATTAAATTATAATCAAAATTAAATTAAGGACTGAACCTCTACAGCTCGTGTTGCCCTATTTGTTTTTTTAATTTTGGTAAAAACTTTTTAGCGTCTTCAGCGTAGGGATGAATATTCAAAAGCATTTCGTAAGCTTTGACAGCTTCACGTAAGGCTCCCATATGAACATTTATCATAGCCAGACCTGAAATTGCTCCAAAATGCCTTGGCTCGCGAGATAAGACTTCAAATACATCGGTCTCTGACCCGGAAAAATCTCCATTAAAAAATCGTACAGTGGCACGTTTATTCCAGGCTTCAACAAAATCTGGGTTCTTTTTTATAAGCTTTGTAAGTTCTCTTTCCGCTTTGACTAGGTTGCCGTCATCCATCGCAGATAAGGCCTGAGACATTAATCTTTTTTCAGACGAGTCTTCATGTGAATTAATCCAAGCCTGTTGAATATTTATTATAATTGTCTTTGCCATCTCTCCAGAAGAGGCCGCTGCTAACTCATCTAGCAATTTCTGTGTTTCTGATGCATTGGACACAGTTGAGCTAAACAAAAGCACAAGAAAAAGCTTTGCGAAGAAATTCACGCTTCCGTCCTTTGTTGTTGATCACTGTAAAAACTTAGCTTTGGTAATCTTTTGGTCAAGGGTGGGTGAATCAGTCGGTATTTTTAATCCACCCCCCGCCTAACACTCTTGAGTTTCTTTCTTCATAAAAAACGCATGCTTGGCCG
>ERZ802830.2685-NODE-2685-length-15811-cov-8.87008_pt1 | contig 15811 bp, 10 predicted proteins | sample MGYA00345654_ERZ802830 | MGnify/ENA primary metagenome ERZ802830 (study PRJEB30503, sample SAMEA104212375) | marine metagenome | biome: Westerlies Biome; feature: [SRF] surface water layer (ENVO:00010504) within the epipelagic zone...; material: water...
GCCGTCGTTGTCGGGGGTTTTGTCGTGTGGTTGCAGGTAGGGCTTGCCTACTCCTTGGCCCTGCTCGGGTCTGGAGGTCTCGGGCTGCAAGATCACTTGAGTCGAGCGGCCACGAGCCTCACAGCCGGGGACTATCGCGCGGGTGAAGTCGAGTATGAGCGCGCGGTCGAGTCAACGCTGGTCCTCGAACAAAGCGTGGGGCGTCCGCAGGTTCGATTCCTCGAACAGTTTCAGGGGTTTGCGACGGCAGTGGAGAATTGGGAGCACGTCGTGGCGGCCGCTGGACACATCACGTCTGCCACGGGTGAATTGATGGGACTGTATGGAGACTTAGCTGGGCAAAAGGACTCGGAAAAGATTTTCAGTGACGGTGCTATCGACATCGAGCGACTTGAGTCGGTGGCACCCCGGGTGGACTTCGTCTTGGATGATCTCGCCCAAGCGGAAGCAAACCTCGTCGCCATTGAGGCGAATGGGGTGTGGACTGAACAACTAGACGACATTCGCAATAGGGCTCTCGAAGAGATGAGACCTGTGGCGACGGCCGTCGAGGTGCTGGTGGACATCTCTCCACTCCTGCCAAGCGCCCTCGGTGCGGATGGTCCTCGGCGTTACTTGATTGCGATTGGTAACCAGGCAGAGATGCGAGCGAGCTTTGGGGCGCCATTGACGCTGGTGCTGGTGGAGTTTGATGACGGTCGAATCTCCATTCCCATCAAGGGTCAGACATCAACGGAACTTTTCCCACCGCTCAATGCCCGCGTGCAGTGGTTTGGCCCCGCGTACAACCCCTTCTTCAAAGGCAATCAGCGAAACCGCCCCTTCGTTGTTTCCAATACGCACCCCAACCTGCTCTTCAGTGCTCAAGAAATGGCCGGGTCGTGGGCCGGTGGCAAGTACCCCGAGGTTGACGGCGTGGTCGCGCTCGACCTCACCGCCATCGCGGCGGTCCTCGACGCCACCGGCCCGATCGAGTCACCTGTCTATGGAACTGTCACCGGTGATCAGATCGGTCAGATACTCCTCATCGATGCCTACGCGGAGTTCGGTCAGAACGATGCGGTTGCTCGCCAACAAGCTAATCAGCAACTTCTCGATGAATTGCTCGGGAGAATCCTGTCCGGGGACGACCTCGTCAATACGGTTCAAGCAATTGCGTCAACAGCGCCGGGTCGACATTTTCAGGTATGGATGAAGGACAGCGCCTTGGAGCAACTAGCGCTGGATGCGGGTGCGGCCGGCGTGGTGGAGGCACCGGAGTCGGGTGACTGGTCTGCGATGTATACGCAGAACGGAAATCAGTCCAAGGTCGACGTCTTCCAACAGCGCAACCAACTCGTCGTTGTGAGTCTTTCCGACGATGGCAGTGCCCGAGTCCGTCAACAACTGACGTTGACCAATGCAACTCCGGCGGACAGGCCGGAGGGTCCGGCAGACCGGGTGGGCTATGAAACGAGTTGGCTCAAGAACGCATACATCCTGTATGTCCCTCGAGCGGCGCAGAATTACCGCGTCGATTACCCGCAGGATTTCAACGTACGGCCTTTCTCCGGGCATGGACGCCGACAGCTCGGTGGAGGGTGGATCGATGACGGTTTTGGCAACACGATGATACGGATTGTGGGGTGGACGGCGCCCGGTGCGCAGACTGCGGTGACGGTCTCGTACGACCTCCCCGCCGGAACCTTCAGCACCGACCAGGTCGCAGGTCAGGAGCAGTCGGAGGAGCCAACACGCCTGGAGTATCGACTGAATGCTTTGCCGCAAGCACTCTTCACCGATCCCACATTGACGGTGCAGGTCACACCGCCTGCGGGGTGGAGCCCGGTGGCGGTGCCTGGCATGAAGGTGTCGGAAGGAACGGCCACTGTCAGCGCTGTCCTGGACAGACCCTTGGACATTGGCATCAGATTTGAGAAGCGACCGTGACCCGGCTCGCCTGGTGCGGTGCTATGGCGGTTCTCTCTATCACCATGCTGTGGGTCGCCCCCGTTGTGGGAGCGGTGCTCTTCGCGGTCGCTGTCGCGACGGTACCTCCGTGGGGACGAACCCTTGCGGAAAGAGCCATCGTTTCGACGATTGTTGTCGTGGGTGCGACGGCTCTGCTGTTCCCGAGGGCCGGATCAACACCGGTCAATGACATATCTGTTCGCGTGTTTTTGACGATCGTCATGGTTGTCCTCGTCGCGATGAATCTATTGCCAACAGCGCGACGAGTGCCTTTTCCTCGACCTCGTCTTGTCGATGGGCTGCTGTTCGTATTTGTGGTGACGCTGTGGCTGTTGCTGGTCACCCCGTTCATCGGTGGGACCAATGCTGACGTGATCTCGGGTTTGTATTTTGCTGGATGGGATAACCACGGTCATTACACAACGTTCGCGAACACTTACATGAGTGAGTCAACCACGTGGCCCACTACTGATGGATCAGTCGCGTGGAACCAGTGGTATCCGTCATTGCATTCGACCCTGTGGGCGTTGGGAACCTTCTTGTTCAGTGGCGCGGGATTGGATCGCGTTGGACTCTTGACCCCATACGTGCAATGGAGTGCCGTCACCTTCGTGATGTCGATCGGTGCGCTCGCGTGGGTCGCAACAGACATCGCCGAGCGTTGGGTGAGAAGGGTTGCGCGACGACGAGCGATGTGGGCAAGTGTTGTCGCGTTTGGCGTTTTTGCCGCGTGGGTGTTCCTGGGCAGTCCGCAATTCCTCTTCAATGCCGGGTTCACGAACTTTGTCATGGGTGTCGCATTGATGGGGACGGCAAGTTACCTGGTGGTTCGTTCACCGAAAGGCGCCCGGACCCTCGGATGGTTCATCGTTCCTCTTGCGGCCGTCGCAACGATTGGATTGTGGACGCCCCTTGTTCTGGGCTTGCTGCCCGCGGGTGTGATCGTTGCGGTCGCCATGATCCGCCACCGAGTGGCGCTAGGTGTTATCTGGCTTGTTGCGACGGTCGGGATCGTCCTTTTCATTTCTATCCGGCAATTAGGCGATGTGCTGAGCGCTGGCGGACAGGAGGATGCAGCGGATTTCGCACGGAATATCGGAGAGGTCGCCGTGGGAATGGCGCCGTTCAACGTGACAGCTGCCATCGTCGCACCGATCGTCGCCGTGGCTGTCGCCGTTCTTGTTTCTGTGCCGTGGACTACTCGATGGGGCCTGGCCGGGCCGTCGGTGGCGACGGCGACCGTTGCCCTGGTGTTCGTCCCAGGTGCCGTGGCCGCTGGTGTGTGGTGGCTTGACTCCTACTACGTGCAGAAGGCCCTGAACGCTTCGTTGCTGGTGACCGCGCCGATCATTGCAGCAGCAGTGGGAGTCGGCCTCATCCTTGCCCTGCGGTGGATGAGCTCGCGTCAAGCAGTGGCCGTGACCATCGTTGTCGGACTGGTCGGACTTTCCACGCTTGGCCTGGCCGGTACCCGGCAGGAGGAGCCGTTACGGGGACTACCGCAATTCCCTGGATTCGAAGCCATCGGCCAGCGGTATGAAGGAAGGCAGGCTGAGTGGCTCGGAAAACTGATTGTAGCTGGGGTCGATGCAACCGAGGGTCTACCTGAGTTCGCTCCCGTCCTATGGGAGGGGCCGGGAACTCTGTCTAACCTGTGGACGGGGAGCGTGCACGGGACCTTGTCCAGCACCCAACAAGTCTTCTATCTCAGTCTCCCGCAACCACCAGAGGGTGAAGACGCTGCTGCATGGGCCAAGGAGGCCTTATCGGCCTTCCCAGGCTTACGGATTGCCTTTGTTCCGCCGACGGAAGAGTCGGCGGAGTTCTTGCGCTTACGTTTCGGCTCTGCGGATCCGCGTCGCGTTGTCGTCGTAACCGATTGACGTCAGTGGAGCTGCTGACTCACTTCCCACTCCTGGCAACGCTCCATGGTCGGAAGCATGCCCATATCTGCCGCATCAGCGAGAAGTGGAGCGGCCTTGTCCTTGTCGGATAGCACGATCTCGGACATGTCCGGCCAGGGGAGATCCAAGGCGGGATCGAGTGGGTGGACACCATGCTCTCTGGTGGGTGAGTAGGCAGTCGAACATAGGTAGCCGACGGTGACCGACTCCGTGAGTGCACAAAAGGCGTGCCCGAGCCCTTCGGTGATGAACAGTCCGGTGCGTGACTCGGCATCGAGTTCCGCGGCGTCCCATTGCCCGAATGTGGGAGACCCAACGCGGATGTCCACCACGATGTCAAGGATCTTTCCCTCGAAACACTGAACGTACTTCGCTTGGCCAGGTGGAACGTCCGCGTAGTGGATACCCCGCACGGTTCCTCGGCGGGAGACGGAGATGTTCATTTGACGCAGATCGAACGGTCGACCCACCGCGCTCTCGAAAATATCGGCTTTGAAGGATTCGAGGAAGACGCCTCGTTCATCGGGCCGCAAGACCGGGTGAAATTCCCACGCTCCCTTGATCGACAGAGCCCGGGTTTCCACGCGGGCAGGCTAGCAGCGAATGTGTGGGGGGCGGCCATGATGGAGGAGTATCGAAAATGCGAATGTGAGACTCTTGGTTGTGTGAAGGTGTCGATTCTGGGGACGCGTGGTGTGCCGGCTCAGTACGGAGGTTTCGAGACGGCCGTCGAGGAGATTGGCAGCCGGCTGGCCACCCGCGGCTATGACGTTACGGTCTATTGCCGCAACCCCGGGCAAACATTGACTTCGTACGCCGGAATGACTCTGGTGAATCTTCCGGCGATCCGTCATCGCGTCGCTGAGACCTTGAGTCACACGTCGTTAAGTGCCGCGCACGCTGCCATCAAGGATCGACCTGACGTCGCCCTGGTGATGAATGCTGGCAATGCGCCATTGTTGCGCCCTCTGCGTGCCGCTGGCATCCCGGTTGCTGTTCATCTCGACGGCCTTGAATCGCAGCGCGAAAAGTGGCGTGGCGCGGGAGCCACGTACTACCGATGGGCCGAGCGCGCCAGTGTGCGATCAGGCACGGAAGTTGTGTCCGATTGCAATGCCATCTCCAACTATGTTCTGCGCACGTACGGACGCAAGAGTTGGGTGATCCCGTATGGCGCAGAGGTGATCGAGCCGGGAAGTGGGCGTCTTGATGAGTTGAACCTGGTGCGGCGTGATTTTCATCTGCTGATCGCTCGCATGGAGCCAGAAAATCACGTACTCGAAGCCGTGCACGGGTATCGACTGAGCGAGGAAACACGACCTTTAATTGTTGTCGGTAGCGCCCCCTATTCACAGTGGTACATCGACCAAGTGACGCGGGCGGCCGATGATGATCCGCGGATTCGCTTCCTGGGTGGTGTGTACGACCAGGATCTTCTCAACCAGTTGTACGCCAACACGAGAACTTACATTCATGGTCATTCCGTGGGTGGAACAAATCCAAGCTTGCTCCGGGCGATGGGTGCTGGCGCACCGGTATTGGCGTTTGACTGTGAGTTCAACCGAGAAGTAACCGCCGACCGCGCCCTCCTGTGGTCGTCAGCAGATGACATGACCAGGCTCATGGATGACCTTGCCGATGGCGAATTGGAGCCCGTGCTGCGCGAACTGTCGGACGCCGGCAAGCGTCGAATAGAAGAGCACTATCAATGGGACTCGGTAACCGATGAGTATGAGAAGTTGCTACAGCATCTGCAACGTGCCGACCGAGGACCCGATCGAAGGATCGAGGCAGCACGCCCGTGACGAATGTCGCGGTCGTCCTGGTGACCTGCAACAGCATGCCTGGACTCACGGAGACTCTTCAGAGTGTCTTGGGTCAGATGCAGGAACCAACAGCACTGATTGCTATTGACGACTATTCGACCGACCAAACTGCGCAGGCTCTGCGTGCAGCGGGATTCACGGTGCGGACGTCAACATCGATGAGTACCGATCCGTTCACGAGAATCGCCCAAAACTTTGTGAACGGTGTCCGACTCGCGCAACAACACGGCGCAGACATCGTGGTGTTAGGTGATCATGACGATATTTGGCATCGCGATCGCGTGCAGCGACAGACCGACATTTTGGAGAGCCACCCGCAGGTAGCGATGGTTGCCAGTGATGGCTTTCTTGTCGACGAACACGGTGTAGCGCTGCCCGGCTCCATTCGTGGATCGTTTCCCGTGCCCGACGACTTCCACGAATGGACGGTGCGCCATCAGATGCGTTTCGCGTTGCGTCACTCCATTGCCACAGGCGGAGCGAGCGCAATCCGACTGTCAGGGCTTTCCGATTGGACGGTCCCTTGGGGGTGGTTGCACGATCGGTGGTGGAGTCTCGTGGCTCTTCGACAGCAGGCCCTTCTCATTGATGACACGAAGGTGATCGACTACCGCGTTGGTCCAGACCAGCAAGTGGGGCTGGCAACCTCGGGGCAAGATCACCCGGTTGCCTGGTGGTCCGCACGTGCCCGCCACGTCGGACGCACTGCAGGACGAGTGCGTGATGTAGCGGGGCTGCTTCGTCCTTAACCCACCCAGGTGAGTCGCGTCAGGCATGCGACCACTTCACCGGTGCCAACACCAAGATACGGCTGCTGGGTGCACTCCAACTCTGACGGGAGCGCCCAAGGAGGCAGCGTCTCGTACAAGGTGTCAATGTGTGTCTTGTCGGGGGCATACAGCGCCACCACCGAGGGTCGAATCTCCTCCAGCCGCATGGTGGTCTCCCGGTTCAATTCGGCCTCGCGCGTAAATATGTTGTAGCCACCCCACAGTTGCATTGCAGCGACATCCGCGGTGAGGAACTGTGGATCAGTCCACAGCGCAATGGTGTCGTCCGGGGATGTGCGCGCAATGAGCCATCGCTGGACGTTGATTTTGGCTTCCATCTGCTCTCGGTAATTGAAGTCAACGAAGGCCGATCGGAAGGGATACTGCCCGTAGCCACCGAGGAGACCCCTCCCATTTTGCAAGATCTGGGCGCTCACGAAGGTCACCAGCATGGTTGCGCATAGCGCGAGGGCGACCCACCTATTCCATGCCCGACGAGCAAGAAGCAACATCCCGATGACGAGCACCGTCACGAGTGATGCGAGGAGCCAAGCGCCCGCACGAGAAAGTGTTCCGTCAAAACGTCCACTCCACAGCAGTGCAGGAATGGTGACCACGGCTCCCAGCACGATGACGATGGGATAGGAAGACCGGGTCTCCCTGGTCCCGGGAGCGATGGTGAAGAAAACCAGAGCTAAAGAAATCAGTGAAGCCGGCCACAGTTTGGCGATGTAGGTGGGAGCTTCTAGCCACGGACCGGTGAAGGAGATCATCAGAATCACCGTGACAGCGACGTTGGTAGCTCCGGTAGCTATGGCTGCCCATGCCCAACGTCGAGCGGGATAGACGATGACCGTGACAAGAGAGACAACCACGGAGGCGACGACGATCAGCAGCGCCGAGTCACGCTGCCACGTGTTCGCGTCAATGATGAAATCCGTGTAGTCAAGGCGAGAGTTCCACTCGAGATACGTTGTCCACCAGTCCAGCCCGGGAAAGATGAAGCGGCCGGCAGCAAGGAACACGGCGACACTCAGCGCGGCTCCGGCGAGCGCAGCGACACAATCAATCGTGATTCGTCGAATCCGATCATCACGCAACATGACAAGCGACGTGATCCGAACACCGCCCCAGATGGCGCCGCCGAGGATGAAGGCGTAGGGATTGATCATGAGCAACCAGCCGGCGAGCAGACCGGAGAGCACACCGGTTGTCCACCGCGGTGTGCCGAGAAGGCCTCGGCCGTGACTGCCTCTGCTACCGAGGAAAGAAAGGCTGACGGTGATCAAGGCGAACATGACCGCAATCGCGGTGCCCGTCAGGTAGGTATTTCCCACGAATGCCAGCACCACGGTGTTGAGTCCCACGAAGACGGACAAACTTCCAGCGAGCACCCGCGACCTACCGGTGATTGTTCCGGCCGCGTATATGGATCCAACGATCAACGTGATGAGTAGGCATCGCCACACCTCGAAACCGACCCACGGTCCGAAGACCATGACGAGGGCTCGCACGGGGGCGATGTATCCCAATCGCGTCCAGGTGTACGCGGGTTCGAATGCCCGGTCGGTGACGTCGGAGCCGAATAAAGCAAGGCTGGCGTAGAACTCGGAGTCGGGTGAGTTGAAACCAGACCAACTCTGAGAGGCAACGCTGATGCCGGCAGCGATCGCAGCAACGACACCTAGGTCGGTGAGTCGTTGAACCGAGGGGCGCATGGATGGCACGCTAGTCGGCTCCTAGGCTCATGTGCTGAGCGAGCGGACAGAGCCTTGGTTGCGCAGACCTGATGGGTGGTGACGGCATGAGCACGATCTACCTGGACGTCACCGACTACGTCGAATTTCTCAACCGGAGTGAATCCCCGTCGGGTGTTCAGCGCGTGGTTGCCGAAGTGTCCCCATTGTTGATGGCCTCACACGCGGCGCGCCCCGTCCTCTTGGACCGAGCACGGGGGGTCTTCGTCGAACTGAGCGGAGAAGAATCTGACGGCCTCCTGAGAAAGAGACTCCCGACGTCCGGGACAGGCCTGCCAACAGACTCAACAGTTCAGGCCGCCGCTGCTCTCGAGAGAGCTCGGGCCGCACAGCCGGTCGCCATCGACACTCGCTGCACCCTGGTGTTTCTTGGCGCATTGTGGATTAACGATGCCCTGATGGGCGCTGCCCGCCTCGCGCACACCCAGGGTGCCACGCTCGTTGCCCTGCTTTATGACCTGACGCCGGTCATGGAGACCGGCCACACATCGACTGTCAACCGTCTGTTCACGCGGTACCTCGACCTCCTCATCAGTTCAGCGAGCGCCGTCCCAGCGATCAGCGAGTCATCGCGACGCGATTTCGTTGCCTATGCGGATGGCAAGGAATTGCCTGCACCTCCAGGCCACGCGACTCGGTTGCCGTGCGGCATAACACCAGAGAATCGAGACCTGTCCCAGGTGCCATGGCCGAGGCCGTACGTGCTGTGTGTTGGCACGATCGAGGCACGCAAGAACCACCGTTTGGCTCTGTCGGCGTGGCAACAACTGATTGAGCGGCATGGACCCGACGTGGTTCCGGACCTCGTGTGCATTGGACGCTTGGGGTGGCATGCAAGCGAGTTTCTCGACGCGTATCTCGAAAGCGGGGGATTGAATGGCAAGGTCAGCGTTCTGTCGAACTCGGTATCGGATACTGAATTGGCGGAGTTTTACGCCCACGCTGAATTCACCCTCTACCTAAGCCGATATGAAGGATGGGGACTGCCCATCGGCGAGTCCATTGCGTTCGGCAAGGTCCCCGTCGCCGCAGATAACTCGTCGATTCGTGAAGTCGGTGGTGAGGCAGCCGTCTACGTGCCCACCGACGACCTCGACGCATTGATTTCAGCGGTTGAGTCCATGCTGGTGGATTCGGTGTTCCGGCAGGAGCGAAAGGAAACCCTGCGGATGACCGCTCCGGTGCCTGTGACCTGGGAGACTGTGGCCGCTGCCATCGCTGCCGACATCGAAGCCGCGGAAGGAAGAGAGCCGGTGTATCCCGAAATCGAACTTGGTCGTGAGTACATGCTGGTCGTCGATTCGGTGGCCCCTGAGACCGACCATGCCGATCAGTACCTCTCCCACGCTACGGGGGACGGTGTCACACCGTTGTTGAGCCAACCACGGGTGGCGGACGACGTCGCCGTGAGCGATGCGGCGATAGTGGGGACCTTCGGATCCCCGCAAACATGGGGGTGGGAGCTCAGGCCCGGTGGTCACGCGGTCCTTCGACTCAAGCGGCCGGTAGACGGTCCACTCACGGTGCTTGTGGCTACGAGGTCGATGCCCGGGCGCGCATCGATCGAGATCACGGGGCCCGGAGGCCCTGTCTTCCAGGAGATCTACCTCGGATCAGTTATCTCCGTCCCCCTCGGGGATGGAACGAGAGGGACCCCAGCCCAAGCACGTGTCTCCGTCACCGACGCTGCCGATTCTGTCGAGGGCTTTGTCGGCCTACGGTCCTTCGTTGTCTTGGCGAGCGATGACAAGGACACGCACATCATCGCTCTCAACGCCGCTAACAAGGCGCTCCGCCGGGAGCTGGACTTCATCCAGGGCACCCGATCCTGGAAGGTCACCGCCCCACTTCGCCGATGGAAAGGGCGGGGCGCCTAGCTGCGCTTCTTTTTTTTCTTCTTGGGGGCAGCGGTGATATTGATCGTGTAGGTGTCCTGGGTTCCAGATAGAGAGCCCCCGTTGCCGACGGATGTGGCGGTTACGGTGCAGGTGCCAGGGCCGAGCATGGTGAGTACGGCATCTTCGAATGCACACGGTCCATTTGAGGACATCGTGACTGGGTTGCCAGACGCCGATGTCGGAGTGAGTGTGACGTTGGTTCCCTGTTGGAGGGTGCCCACTGAACCAGAAGTCCACGCAGTCGCACCGGATGGCGTGACTGTTATGACATCAGGGGATGGCGCTGGCTGGATATTGACGATCTGGGATGCGTTCCCGTTGAATTGAAGATCGTTCGAGGCGTATTGAACTTGAATTGTTTGGAAACCTATCTGCGTGGGGGTCCATCGGTAGGTGGCAACTCCGGCGTTGATCTGGTTTGAACCGCCCATGGTGTAGAAGGTGAAACCATCGATGTTCAGGCTGAAAGCCGCGCTGCCGCCCACGGTCGTCGGAATACCTGCACCGACGACGGCGCCGAGTGTCGCGGGAACTCCCACGTACATCACCGGAGGCGCCGTGATCGCCACCGTCCAGGACCCGCCGACGAAGGGAATTTCCGCCAAGCTAGACGAGGGAGCGAAAGCGTTCGTGGCCGGTGTGAAGGTCGCGGTGAGACTGGGGCTTCCAGGACTTGGTGTCCACGACATCCGCGTGGTGGCCTCCCCCGGTTGCCCCGTCGCTGCCAGAGTTCCCGTGGCAACGATGTTGTTGTTTTGGTCGCGCACCGTGATAGTTCCTGATGGGGCGACTGAACTACTGAGCGTGTCTACCTCTGCGAAAATCGGGACTTCCACTCCAGGCTGCACATTGCCGGGAACGAAGAGCGTCGTGAGTGTGGGTGCAGGAACGACGATGACCGATGCCGCGCCGAGTTGACCGGCAGCGCCCGTGGCGGTGAGGGTGAAGGTACCGGCGGCGGTTGGCGTCCAGGAGGCGTAGGCGAATCCGGCGCCGTTGACGGGTGCACTGAGGGTGGTGGCGCCACCGCCGGTGCCGGTGACTGCGATAGTCACGCTGGGCCCGTCCTTCTTTCTCGTCTTTACCGTGACTGTTTGGGGTGTCCACGCCACTCCGTTGGGGGTGGCTACCCAGGTGGCACCGGTGAGGGGTTCGGCATGGGAGGCAGGCGCGGATGCCAACGAGACACCGAGTGCCATCGCGATTGCTGTGATCGCAGCACCAATGCGGCGCATGATGGCTGGTTGTTGACTCTTTCTGTGACGCGTATCCATCACGTATTCCTCCCCGTGGACCCAGGACGACTTCTGTACAGCTCATTAGCCTAGCGTCGGAGAGTCTGCCTTTGTGATCTCAGGCGCGGGGGGAAGAGGGCGCGTCACCCTAGACTCACGTACGTGTTCGCGGATCTCTATCGCCAACGGGCTTTGGTCTGGGCGTTCGCGAATCGGGACTTCGCGACTCGTTACCGAAGTAGCGTCCTCGGCTGGGCCTGGTCGTTGCTTCAACCGCTGGCCACGTTGCTGGTCTATGCGGCCGTCTTCAGCCTCGTCTTCCGGATCCAGGCACCACCGCTGGGCGCAGACCCCGAACGCACCAGCTTCGCTGCTTTCCTCTTCACAGGAATGGTCACCTTCAACCTGTTTTCAGGGTTGTTGATGCTGTCCATGACGCAACTTCGTTCCAATGGAGAATTGCTGCGCAAAGTGCACTTTCCCGCGTGGACCCCGATCCTCGGCGCCAGCGTCGTCCAGCTCGTACAGGTCACCTTGGAATTGGTCGTGCTGGTGGGCATGTTTCTGTGGCAGGGAAACATCGGCATCTCGTGGTTGTTGGCTGTGCCGATATTGATCGCCACTGCGTTGTTCGGCCAGGGAATCGGACTCATGCTCGCGGTGTTGAACGCTCGATTCGGTGATGTTCAGTACATCGTGCAGGTCGTTCTTCAGGCTCTGTACTTCCTTACCCCCATCTTGTACCCGCTGTCGCTGGTGGAAAGTACAGCGAACTGGCTGGCCTGGATTGTGAAGGCGAATCCGCTGACGTGGTTTGTTGAGACGATGCACAACGTCATGTACTCCTTGGTCTTCCCGCAGTGGTGGGTTGTTCCAGGCCTTCTCCTGCTTGGCTTCGCAGTGTTCTGGGCCGGCTTCACCATCTTCAATCGCACGAGCGAGGACATCGGAGAGCTGTTGTGAGCACTCCCGCGGTCGAATTGCGTGGCGTGGGCAAGAGATTCCAGCGCCACGCCGATAGACGCAGCACGTTGAAAGAAAGAATCGTTCGAGGACGCTCACAACAGACCCAAGACTTCTGGGCGGTACGGGATGTCTCGCTAGCGATCCCTCGTGGGAGTGTCTACGGAATCATCGGTCACAACGGCTCGGGCAAGTCGACGTTGTTGAAATTGATGACGGGGATCTACCGGCCCACGGAGGGGTCCATCGCGACGGAGGGCCGCGTTGCTGCACTAATCGAGCTCGGAGCCGGCTTTCATCCGGACATGACGGGTCGCGAGAACATCAAATTGAACGGGTCAATTTTGGGTCTTTCGCGAAACGAGATCGAGAATTCCATCGACACGATCATCGACTTTTCCGGACTACGAGAATTCATCGACGATCCAGTGAAGAACTACTCCAGTGGCATGTACGTGCGCCTGGGGTTCTCGGTAGCGGTGCATGTGCGACCCGACATCTTGCTCGTCGACGAAGTGCTGGCCGTGGGCGACGAGGAGTTTCAACGCAAGTGCTTTGACCACCTCTACACACTCCGACGAGAAGGCCGCACCATCGTTGTTGTCAGTCACGGACTAGGCCAGTTGGAGGGCCTGTGCGATGAGGTGGCCTGGCTCGATCATGGTGCCGTGCAATCTGTTGGCGGAGCCACCGACACCATTAGTGAGTACCTGACGCGGGTGAATGCCGAAGAGACAATGGCAGGAGCCGCCGTTGCCGCCGAACGCGGCGACGACAGTGCACGAGCGGGTAACGGAATTGTTCGCTGCACCTCAGCACGACTGATTGACGAGAGTGGAAACGCGCTCCAGCACGCGGAGACGGGTCGAACTTTCGGCTTGGAGGTTCAACTAACGTGCCATGAGCGAATCCTCGGGCCAAATCTCCGATTCGCGATGCAGCACGAATCCGGGGCCCTGGTGACCATGATGAGTAACCACCGACTCGGCTACGACTTCGGGTATATCGAAGGGGACAAGACGGTAACGGCGCTCCTGACAGGTAATCCTTTGCTTCCGGGCCGTTATCGCGTGCATATCGATATTTTCGATCACACGGGGAGTGTTTTGATCGACAACTGGGACGACGCTGTGGAGTTCACCGTGCGCAGTGGACGCGGCGAAATTGGTCAAGGTTTCGTGGAACTTCCGTACACGTACTCCATCAGTTAGCCGCGGCCGTGAACTTCCTCGACTCACTTCCAGAATCCCATCCCCTTGTTCGGACGAAACGACGTGCAGGACGAATCAAACGTCGGATCAAGCGGATGTGGTGGGAACGCTTGAATGGACGGGAATATCGGGCGTGGCTGTCCGACTCCCTCGCCCGACCAGCGGGCAGCATTGAGAACGAAGTGCCTATCTCCGTCGTTGTACCGGTGTTCAATCCGCCTGTTCGCTTCCTGGAGAGTTGCCTCAACAGCGTCGTTTCGCAGACGGCACGTAACTGGCAATTGATCGTCAGTAACGATGGTTCAACAGACCCGTCCGTGCGAGATTTCCTTGAGGACTTCGCCACGCGTCATGCCCAGGATCCGCGCATCGTCTTTGTTGACGGACCCAACGGTGGGATAGCTGCTGCCTGCAATCGTGGACTGGAGCAGGTATCCACAGAGTGGTTCGGGTGGCTCGATCACGATGATGTTCTAAATCCCCGCGCTTTCGAACTGTTCAGTCAAGAACTCTCCGAGAACCCGAACACGCTCGTTATCTACTCCGACGAGGACAAGATCGATGGGTCGGATAAGCATTTCGAGTTGTATTGCAAGCCCGACTATTCGCCCGAATTGCTGCTGACTCAGATGTACCTGTGCCACTTCACGTGCTTTCGGACTCGGGAGGTTCGAGCCTTTGGCGGGTTTCGATCACAATTCGACGGCGCGCAAGACTTCGATCTAGCTCTGCGCTTGTTGCCTCAATTGTCCGAAGACAATGTCCTGCACGTGTCGCGCCCGCTGTACCACTGGCGAGCATGGGCAAACAGCACCGCGCTGACCATTGAAGCCAAACCATGGGCACAGGAAGCCAGTGCCCGGGCCCAGCAGGACCACCTCGATCGAATGTCCGGCGGGACTGTCGTGGCAAGTTTGGTCCCCGGCTTGAATGAGGTGCACCCTGCTGTGCCATCCCCTCCGTTGGTGAGTGTGATCATTCCAACGGCCGGCGCAGCGAACGATCATGGTCGATTCGTCGATGCGGCAGTCGCCTCACTGCGGGAGCACGAATCGAGCGTCCCACTCGAGATAACCGCGGTTACGACCGGAGAAATCTCCCCCATTGACGGCGTCGATGCACAGGTCGTCTTGGAGCCGCCCTTCAACTTCTCTATGGCAATCAATACCGGGCGTCGCCACTCGCGAGGAGAGTTCCTCTTCCTTCTGAACGACGACACGTCCGTGGCAAGTGATCAACCAGTTCTGCGGCTGATCGAGATGGCGAGTGACCCACGCGTGGGTGTTGTGGGGGCACTGCTGACATACCCCGACGGTCGAATTCAGCACGCGGGAATAGTCCTGCTGCCCACGGGCCCCACCCACGCGCACATTGCCCGTCCGGGGTCCTTCCCGGGCTATTTTGGATCGACCTTGACACCTCGGAACTTCTCGGCGGTGACGGCGGCGGCGATGCTCATCCGAGTGAGCACATTCGATGAACTCGACGGTTTCGACACTGAGTTCGCGCGGGATTTCAACGACGTCGACTTCTGCCTGAGGGCCCGGCAAGCGGGCTATCGCATAGCGTGGACGCCGTACGCGCACTTGACCCACCATGAAGGAGCATCGATCGTGCGCAAGAAGGCCGATCCACAGGAGCAAGAACTCTTCGACCAACGATGGGGATCTATGGGTGTTGACCCGTACTACTCCCCGGCGTTGCACCAGGAGTTGAACCGTTTGTACGAGGCGCGATGAATAGTCAGTCCATTCGCACACCGGGCGGACGGGATCTTGTAGCCGTCGGTGACGAAGGTCTGCTGACACTCGATCGACTCGACAGCGTCTTGTCTCATTTCGATCAAGACCCGCGCGTCTGCTCCGTCAGTTTGGTGTCGACGCCTCTTCCATCGGGGCATCAGACATGGCAACGCGGGACTGCGCCGACGGGACCAGTGACCCTCATTGCCGCGGACGTCCAGGATCTTGTGGGTCCGACGACTGTTCAGGACGAGCAGAGTTTGATCGAGTGGTGCACACACGCCAGTGAGCGTGGTTTATGGCACGACTGGTGGTACCTACACGCAGTCGATGTTCTTCGTAGCTCGACCGGGACGCAGATGAGCGACATGGACTTACGCGAGGCCCGTGATACAACGACCGCATCCGCCTACCGAATGGTGACAGGCCCACAAACAATCTCTGGCGGCCTGAATCTGTGGGTGGACATCACATGGTTAGGACCGCACGAAACCGGTGCCCCAGTACTCGCAACCGCAGCACTCGAGACACCACCGCGGCAAGCACGTGTGACCA
>ERZ802830.2690-NODE-2690-length-15779-cov-5.88107_pt1 | contig 15779 bp, 12 predicted proteins | sample MGYA00345654_ERZ802830 | MGnify/ENA primary metagenome ERZ802830 (study PRJEB30503, sample SAMEA104212375) | marine metagenome | biome: Westerlies Biome; feature: [SRF] surface water layer (ENVO:00010504) within the epipelagic zone...; material: water...
ACAAGAATTAGACAATTCATTGACAGTATTTTCAAAATCTCCAATACTATATTTAGGATCACCAAAATTCAGACAATTAACTATACATAATGGTTTAACACCTTCAAATTTATCCATTTGGATTTTACAATCATTAAAAGTTTCACCCCATGTTAATATTAATTGTTTATTTAATTCATAAATATCTAAAATAGAATAACTACCAGGAGTGTCTGGTCCTTTGAGTGTTCGGTTACCTACTGTGGAATCATATATTTCCCATTTCGTTATGTCTTTTATTTTATGAGCTTGTGGAATAACATCGGATTGTTTGCAGGGTAAATTAGAATAATCGTGAAAATCATTGAATTCAATTACACTTTTGCTATATAAACATTCTTTGTGTTTCATTACTTTATAAATTCCGGAATCATTTGTTTGTCCAATGATACTATGTTCTAAATCCCATTTTGCAAAAATATCACAAATAGATTGGACATTATGTTGTTGACAAACGATTAACATACGCTCTTGTGATTCTGAAATTAAGATATTGTGATCTTCCATTGTGTATTTTATTGGTATTTTGTCTATGTTTATTGTACATCCAATATTTTTATTTGTTTTTTCTCGTCCTCGTTTCACTACTTCTAATGAAGCACACAATAAACCACCTGCGCCCATATCTTGCATTCCTTCAACTAATTTCTTTTCAGAAATTTCACAACACGCTTCTAGTAATAATTTCTCTAAAAATGGATCACTTTTTTGAACATTTCCTTGTAATTCTTTGGATATTTCTTCATTTTCAAATGTTTTTGATGCCATAGCAGCACCATTAATTCCTTCATTACCGGTTTTACTTCCTACATAAATAAGAAAACTATTTTCATGAAGAGCATTACCATAAATGACATTATCTTTTTTGACAATTCCTAAGCATCCTATATTAACAAGAGGATTCGTGTTATAGCTTTCGTGTATGTATAAATCACCTCCAATATTTGGAACACCAATACAATTACCATAATAAGATATTCCATTTATAGCTTCATTCATCAATCTATCACTATTTTCATCAGTTCCAAAACGAAGAAAATCTAAGATACCAATAGGACGCGCACCCATTGTGAATATATCACGCAATATACCACCTACACCAGTTGCGGCACCTTCAAAAGGGTTTATGTATGTGGGATGATTATGACTTTCAATCCGAATGGCAATACAATATTCGGTTCCATCGGCTGCTTTTCCAATATCTACAATACCAGCATTTTCACCAGGTCCTTGAACAACCCAATCTTCTTTTGTATGTAACTTTTTTAAATATTTTCTGGATGTTTTGTACGAAATATGTTCACTAAACATTAAATCTTTTATTACTTTATCAAATATAAATTGACTGATAACATTTTCATTAATAGTGTTACGGAATAGTATTTTGTATAATTCTACTTTGAAATCAAAATTATTTCTTTCAGGATGCGGCATCATACCGAATATTTTCCTGTTGATGTCACAAACACCAGCAACATTTCCATTTTCATATTTTAAGAAGAATATACCATTGTTATCAGGAGAACTTACATATTTACCAAACGAATTAGCGATACATAATGTAAATATTAATTGTTTATTATTATAGTCCAATATACATCGTTCTTTACGACATTCAAATTGTTCGCTATCATTAAGTATGAGTTTCCCAGGTAATAGACCAGCTTGTGTTAAAATTTGAAATCCGTTACAAATTCCAATGATTGGAATTTCTTGTTTTGTAGCTTCACATATTATTTTATGTACAGGACTGGATAATGCCATAATCCCAGGAGAAATTCGATATGAGTCAGTAGCATTATTATATACACGATCACCAAATGCAAATCCACCAGGAATTACGACTAATCCAACGCCAGACAAAAGAGAATTATCAGATTCATTATGCCAAATGTAAAAACTTTCACCTAAATCATTAAAATAACGAAGTGTTTCAATATCACAGTTAGAACCAGGATAACGTATAACTGCTATCTTCATTATACAAATTTCAACATGAAATATTTATATAATTTTATCATTATATAAAGATACGCGTAGTTTAAAGTACTATAGATGGGTTATATTATACCTATAATAATGGGTTCTGAAAGTGATTTAGATCTTGGATTGAAAATAAAAGCTTCATTATCAAACAACTTTGACATAGAATCTGATATTCGTATTTGCTCCGCACATAAGGCTTGTCAAAATTTATTGAAAATATTAGATAAATATGAAGCTAATACAAATGTAAAAGTATATATTACTATTGCTGGTAAGTCAAATGCGTTAAGTGCATTAGTAGATGGAAATTCAACAAAGCCAGTAATAGCGTGTCCTCCATTAAAAGATACAAATATGTATGATATATATTCTTCAATAAGTATGCCTTCTGGAATTTCGCCATTAACTGTTCTTGGTGCAGAAAATGCAGCAATTTCTGCAGCAAAAGTTATTGGTTTATCTTGTGAAAGTTTGAAAGAAAAATTAAGCGAATACAAACACAATATGAAAACGAAATTAAATATTCAAGATGTAAAATGTAAATATGAAGTAAATGATCAATTTTTATATAACAATAGTGTGTTAAGTACTTGTGTTGAAAATACACAGGAGTATACTGAAATAATGAAGAATCTAGAATTACTAAGAACAGGTAAGGTAAGAGATATTTTTAAGAATAACTATAATAATTTTGATGAAGAAACGTATTTAATGGTAGCAAGTGATAGAGTAAGTGCTTTTGATAGACATCTTACGACAATACCGTATAAAGGAATTGTTTTACATAAAGTAAGTAATTGGTGGTTTGAACAAACAAAAAAAATTGTTCCAAATCATATTATAGGTTCTTTGAATGATAGGACAATGGTAGTAAAAACGTGTCAAGTAATACCAATAGAATTTGTAATGAGAGCTTACCTCACAGGAAGTACATCAACTTCTATATGGAAAAATTATGAAAAAGGAAGTAGAATGTACTGTGGACATAAATTAGATGATGGAATGGTAAAAAATCAAAAACTACCAGAAATTTTATTAACACCAACTACAAAAGATGAACACGATGAAATTATAAGTGAACAAGAAATATACACTAGAAATATTTTAACTCCTGAAATATTTAAAAAGTGTGAATCATACGCATTCAAATTGTTTACATATGGTCAAAAAGTTGCAAAAGAAAGAGGATTAATTTTAGTAGATACTAAATATGAATTTGGACTTGATAAAGAAGGAAATATATTGTTAGTTGATGAATTACATACACCAGACTCAAGCAGATATTGGTTATATCATAGTTATAAAGAACGATTTATCAATAATCAAGACCCAGAATCTATTGATAAAGAAGTAGTAAGAAGATGGGTAAAAGAAAATTGTGGAGATCCATATGATTTGAATAATAAAATTGAGATACCAGATGATTTACGAATGTTATTATCATCAAAATATTTACAATTACACGAATTAATTACAGGAAATTCTTTATGATTAAAAAACGTTTGTTAAAATATTAAAATAATAAATGTAAATCTATTTGTTAGTTTGTTTTGTATTTCTTTTTCTTGTAATTTTAAACATATTTTGCATAGCTTTTAAAACTTCCTTATCAATACGATCATATTCTTTCTCACGTTTAAGTTTGTCTTTCAGTGCTTTTTGAGCAACACGGTCAACTTTGATTGTAAACATAGCTTGCATCATTTTTGTACATGATACAAGCATACGGTCTTGTTCGCGTTGACGTGCTAACTTTTCGCGAAGTTTTCGGGAACTTTCCTTTTCTTCTTTTTTTTTGAGAATTGCAACACGTTTTACTTCCTTTTCTTCCTGGCGTTGTAGTTCAATTGCAACACGTTTTGCTTTACGTTGTTCTCTATGTGCAATAGCTGCTTGCTCCAACAACGCAACTTGCTGTTCTTTGAGAAGTCTTTTAGTTTGTAGATTCATTTTCTTTTCATAAATCCTACTTAAACGTTCTTCATGCTGCATACGCATCAATTCTATATTTCGTGTATCAACTTCAAATTGTTTTTCTGCTTTCGCACGTTCTGATTTTTCAACTTCTTCAATGGCATTTTCTATTTTTTTAGTAATACTTGGACGATGTATAGATATTAAAACAGTTTGCAAATGATTGAACATAAGTTCTAAATACTTTTTGTCAAAAGCATTATTGTATGTTTTCCAAGTGAATAAATTATATTGATTTTCAAAATTTTTTTTTATATTCACACGATTATCTATCAAATAATCTTTATAAGATTTGTATCTTCTAGAATTAAATTTACCCTTATTTACGCAAATTTTGAAACCTCTTCTAATAAATGAAGCAATATCATCATAGAAAGGGTGTCTTGTTTTTTGTAACTTATTTTTACTAAAATGAATAGTTTCATTCAACTTTGGAAAAGAATTGTTTAATATGAATAAAGGAACATTTGGAAATCCTAATTTATCATAAAGATCATAAGAGTGATTATTAAATAATTCTAATAATTCTTCATCCAAATGGTTGACAAGATGATACCAAATACTATTATTTGAAATCAGCATATCGTAATATTGTTCCATCATTATCTTAACACGGTCTTCAATATGAATAAATCCATACATATGGGTTTTAATATCTTGGGGAAGATTATTAACTTGTAGTAAAATATCTGTCATTTTAAAATTTTATTGTTGGTTTTTTGATATAAGTAATTTTATAAATTCGGAATCAATTTTTTGTAAAAATAAAAAAAAACACAAAAAAATAAAAAATTCAATTGGAAATATATAAATGAACAATAACGGATGATTTTTTGTCGCATTGAAACATATTATTTATATTACAAATAGGCATACCTTTTCCACGAAAAATAATAGATTGATAAGATTTCATCAAAAGTTTCTTTTTATAAATCAAAAACTCGTGGTTTCCAATTATTATATTAATATGGTCGGTATTCCATATATCATTCAATGAATATGTAACAGTTTTATGGATGTTTTGGTTTTCATCAATGAAAGTATTATTATCTAAAGCGGGTTTACATAGAACATAAACATCAGTATCATTATGGTCATAATCAAGTTGATGATACCATAGCGGTACAAAAAACGTTTCGTTTTCGTGTTCTAATTTATAAACATGCGCATTTATGAGATCATTCAAATTTGGATTTAATACATAACAAATTGCGTGATCACATTTGGTTTTGATTATCTGTAAAAATTTGTCAATATAATCATTGGGAATATGAAACAAATGTTGATATTTACTTAAGAGAGTATAAATTTCCATGAGCTTATTAAAATTTAAATTTTCCAAATAGTCATAGGTTTTTTCTTCACAATGTGTACAAATACGTTGTAATATAGATATAATATTTTCATCTTGAACAATTGTAGTAAAGAACTCTGAAAACAACTCTGTGTATGATGATATTGTATCTACACCAGAGTCAGGATATTGCATTAAAAATTGATAAGCTTCGTGGATTTCTTGAAATTTTTCATTAGCATCATTACCGTGATATTTATCAGGATGATATTGTAATGCCATAATTTTATACTGCTTTTTAATTACCTCATTTGTAATTTCACTAGGAGATATATGATATAATTCTAATATTGAACAGGCTTCACTGTATTTCATGAACACTTACTAATATTTTATAAAAAATTCTTTCTAAATGATATATTGGTCTATAATTATTATTATACATTTTCAGTTCATTAGCAATTTCACAAATTAGTTTTTGTGAGTGTGTATGTTTTAAATAACTATTGGTAGCAAAGAATTGCAATATATAAAAAAGACATTCAGAGAGATTTATGTCATAAATAAGAATATCATACAATACTTCCCTGAATTGAAGATAATCAATTTTTGTATTAGCAATTACAATGAAGTTTATAATTGTATCGCATATAACATTAAATGTATCGTGAGTATTGTCTGATAAATCTAATGTGTATAGTTCTTTTAAATTAGTGAGTTCTAAATTTGGATTAGTTTCAATTATATTGTGAATAGTTTTAATAGATTGTTTATCAAGTGTACGTTTAGATACATCATTATAACTTGTATTTGAATAAATTTTAGAATAATCTTTATTATGAGGACGTTTCAAGCAAATTTGATTACACTATTTCAATATATTATAAGGTAAACAACTGATCGTTTCGGAAATAAGTAAGAAATAAAGTTTAATGTTATAAATATTATTACGTGATTGTTGTATATAATTATAAAAGAGCTCCATTAATTCAATATGAGTATTGTGAAAGTTTTTGCATATAATATAAGCTTTTTTGTTTGGCTTAACTGCAATAATTTCGATAATCTGAATGAAAATATCATTCCATACTTGCTTTGCATTACAACCGAGTAATGACATATCAATTTCAAAATGAATATCGCTCATTTTATAAATATGTTCTCCCTTATCAGAGAAACATGTTATTTTTTTTTCATATTTAAGATCACTTGGACTATACTGTTTAATAATTTTTAAAGATTGTGTGTATTTTCCAATCCCAGGTGGTCCATATAAGATATGATGATTAAGTATTGATGTATTTGGATCAATATATGGATGGATATCAATATTTTCACATACATTCAAATAATCTTTAAAGGAACTTTGATAATACTTCATATATAGTAATGTATCAAGTATTTTTTATATTAGTATTTACTGTGTAATTTTTGGTATTTGTATGCATAAACAATCTCATATACAGTAGTTGTAATTAAGAGTACAAATGACGAAATACCTATTGTTTGGGTCAAGAATGTGAAGAAATTGGATATATTTGCATCTTTACTTTCATTAAATATGTTACATTGTAATAATACTGAAGTGATATAATCAATACCCTTTTTAATAAATAATATAGCAATTGATAATAACACAAAAACGTACATACTATAAATGACTCTGTCAGTAAAGTTGATACTATTAAAATTAGATGTAGCTAAGTAAGAAAAGAAAAATAATACAATAATACTACTTATATTAATAAGTGACATTGTCATATGATTTTCAAAGTCAATATTAATGGATGAAAATATTTCGGTTTTAAAGTATGTAAATAATGCCAATAATAAAAATATCAAATACGTACCGATAATATATAACTTTTTATACTCGGTTTCATAATTACGATATCTTTTAGGTATATCATATTGTTCTCCTTTATCCTGAAATTTAGTTAATAATTTACTATAACCGAATGTATACAACAAATTTCCAATAGTTCTTGTAACTAGTATTGCAATAAACAGAATTTGAATCAATATACTGTATAAATGTTGTCTATTTTCGAAAGGGATCGTACTAGAAAGTTGTGTTAAGTAATTGTAGAAATGTTTATGTGAGAAAACGTGAATAAATACCCATAATATCACAATAAATACGTTAACAACTTTAAATGAAATGAAATAGAATAGGGCACTAAGACTAAAAAAGTAAGTAAACATATCAAGTGATGTAAATAGTAACGATTGTTCTTTGTCGTTTAATAATGTTTGTTCCATACTATATTATAGAGAGATTTTATTGTATATTATTACATATTATTGTACTTTATATGTTTGTGAAATCCAATGAAGCAATATATCTGCATCACAACTAAGATACCCGTGCGGAAATTTTTTGATATTTAAAAATTGAGGTTTTGGCATTGTTGGGGTCTTGTAGAATATATACGGACCAAATTTACCTTTACGTATAGAGAAATTATCATTTATTACTCTGAGAACAGAATTATTCTCTTTTTTATTTTCTAATATTTCAATTGCTTGTTCTAAATTTAGTTTAGAATGATCTATATTCTTAAGAGTTTCTTTTTGTTCATTACATTCAATATAGTATCCATATTTACCACTTTTTAAAAAGATGTCATGACCTTTAAATTTACCGATAACATTATCTTTCTGTATAAGATCGTTCAATGAGTATTTATTATTCTTGATATCGTCGACTTGAATATTGTGTAATTCTGGTTTGACTTTAAAATATTCTAATACTTCACCATCGGGTGATTTTTTTTTGATGATTGGACCATACTTTTCAAAACAAAAGACGTGATTATCGTCTATTGAAAACCCGTGTTTAGAAATCTTTTTAATATTTTTTGAATGACTATTAATATCATCATAACAATCCTTACATATAGTGAACCAGTCATCAATTTCTTTATTACATATCTTGTCCAAGTCAGTCTCCATTTTACTAGTATAATCATATGAGAATAGGTCGTTAAAATTGTTACATAAGAATTCTATCGCCATTATACCAACATTTGTAATTTTTAATTTACGTTTTTCATTCCCATATGTTTCAGTGGAATTTATATTTTCTATCTCGTGTTTCTCGTTGAGTTTATGTAATACAACGTCAACTTGAGTACCATTGATATCAGTGACCTCTACGTAATTTCGTTCAATTAATGTCTGTATAATGGAAGCAAATGTGGATGGCCTTCCAATACCAATATTTTCCAATGTTTTGACTAGAGAGCTTTCACTATAGTAAGGAACTGCTCCTTTGAAAGCACATTCGCTATATATTTGCTGATATTGTAGTTGTTTTGTAACATGAGTATTTAAGTATAATAGTAGGCTATCATCATCTATTTTCTGGTTTTGTAATTTTTTCCATCCTAAAAATATAGGTATTTCGTGTTTATAATCAAAGTATACGTTTTCAATAGGAGTTGTTAAGTGATACATACTAGTTTTGTATTCGGCTGATTTCATACAACTTTCAACTGTATTTTTCCATATAATTTTATAAAGGGTATTAAGCTTAGTATTTGCTTCATTGATAGATTTGTTATAGATATTAGTCACACGAATAGCCTCGTGAGGGTTGTTTTTATTATTATTAATTATTTTCTCATCAGTATTTCTGTAATTTTCACCGAATGTATCAGTAATATAATTATGACAACTATTAACAAATTCTAAACTATATTTCTTACTATCTGTTCTCATATATGTAATATATCCTTTTTGGTATAATTCTTGACAAAGTTGCATAACCTTTTGGGAATTAGTGTTTAACGCATTACAAGAATATTGCAGTAAATTAGAAGTATTAAATGGCTGCGGAGAACTTTCGTTTCGTTTACCGTCTTTTCCTTTTGAAAGGATATGCTGAAATTTTTTATTTTTAATTATAAAATTTAGAGCATCAACACTATCTTCAAATGTGTTATTAAGAGTAAATGTGAGATGTTTTGGAGAAAATATTCCTTTAATTTTGAAGAAAAAGCTACTTTTAGTTCTGTCAAGATTTTCATTATCATATACAAGTCTAAGAGCCGGTGTTTGGCATCGTCCAGCGGATAAGGGTTTATCTTTATTGTTGAACAAATAAGTCCAAAGTAAAGGACTAATTTTAAATCCGACGATAACATCTAATACTTGGCGTGCAATAGCTGAATTAACCAGGTCCATATCAACCTTGGTAGGACTTGCAATAGCCTTAGTGATAGCAGATTTTGTAATTTCGTGGAATTTAATCCTTGGAATAGTATCAACATTAAATTTGAATATTTCGCAAAGATGCCAAGCAATAGCCTCTCCCTCGCGGTCGTCATCGGTTGCCAATAGTATTCTTTTATGATTAAATTTTGAAATAATTGATTTCATTTGTTTAATATGATGTTCTTTGTTCTCTATTGTTGAGTATTCTGGTTGAAAATTATCTTTAGTATTTATTTGTTTCAGACCATTAATAGTTCTTAAATGTCCAAGAGATGCAATACAGGCATATTGAGAACCTAAGAATCCTTCAATTTTGGAACATTTCGATGGGGATTCAACAATAATCAAATAAATTGCACTTTGTAGATTACTGCTTCGGATAGTGCTCGTGTTTTGTTTATATTTCATAATGGAACAATAAAGATGTGTTTATATAGTTATTCATGAACACATATAAACGTTATAGTGTGTTATCTATTAGCATATAAATGACTGAATATAAAATATTAATAGAAGATCGTAATTATGATCAATGGTATTTTATAGACTCTATTGAAGGTAATAGAGTCTGTAACAATGAATTACTAAATAATATAGAACCATATAAGCAAAGATATTTTACAAAAGATTATATAAAATGTTCTAACAATGAAGTCAAATTAGTCAAATCGGATATTCGGAATGGCACAAATATAACAGCAGTTTTAATATTATCCAACAATAAAATGTTTGGAAGGTATGGTAAAAGACAGTTATATCAATGTATTCCAGATGATCAACAATTGCCTATATTTTTGGTACCATATGAAATAAAGATGGGATTTTCAAAAGATTTTAAAAATAAATATGTAACATTCAAGTTCACAGAATGGAATGATAAACACCCAATCGGGCATTTAACGAATGTAATCGGAGATGTTGATGAAATATTTAACTTTTTTGAGTATCAGTTATATTGTAAAAGTTTACAAATATCCATTAATGAGTTTAATAAGAAAACCAGAACCGTGATGAATAATCAAAATTACGAAGACCTTATAAACACGATCGAAAAAGAATATAAAATACAAGATCACACAAAGAAGAAAATATTTACTATAGATTCGGAAAGTACCACTGAATATGATGATGCATTATATTATGAAGAGATAGATGATAAAATACATGTTTATGTTTATATTTCAAATGTATTTTTATGGTTAGAAATAATGAATTTATGGACATCATTTACAAAGCGTGTATCCACTATTTATTTACCAGATAGAAGACGACCGATGTTGCCTACATTATTAGCAGATACATTATGTAGTCTACAAGAAAAGCAGACCAGGTTAGCATTGACATATGAATTTATTTATTCTAAAGATAAAACCTTAGTGGATATAAAATATTACAATAGTAAAATTAAAGTACGTAAAAATCAAGTATATGAGAGTGAATTATTAAAAAGGAATGGTGTTTATCTACAATTGTTACAATTTACGCAAAATAATGATAAAACTGTAGAAAATAGTCATGACGTTGTATCGCACTGGATGATAAAAATCAATCAATATTCAAGTGAAACATTTATGAAAAATAAATGTGGTATATTCCGTTCTGTATCTGTAATTGATAAAACAAAGACGATGAATTGTGAATTGTCAAAAGATACAAGTCGTGTGTTAAGCAACTGGAATAATGTTATAGGGCAATATATTTATTATAATGAAAATGAACATCTTGTACACGATTTATTAGATGAGAAGTCATATGTTCATATAAGTAGTCCAATAAGAAGATTAGTTGACTTATTGAATCAAATAGAATTAATGGAGTTAATGAATTGCACAGTAAGTGATGAAGCAAAAGAATTCCATGAAACTTGGGTAGATGATTTAGAATTTTTGAACACATCAATGCGGGCAATACGTAAGGTTCAACAAGAATGTGATATATTATATCTTTGTTTTAATAAACCAGAATTATTGGATCAAGAATACAATGGAGTATTATTTGATAAAATACAAAAAAATGATGAGAGTTATAGCTATATTGTGTACATAGAGGAATTGAAAATGTTATCTAAATTTATATGTTACGATGAATATAACAATTATAGTAGGCATAAATTCAAATTATTTATGCTTGAAAAAGAAAGTAGCTATAAAAAGAAAATAAAATTACAGTTAATTACAATATAAAGAAATAGTTGTCTAATATAGTGTAAGCCTTTATAGCTCAGCGGTAGAGCGTTTGCTTAGTAAGCAAAAGGTCCAGAGTTCAATCCTCTGTGGAGGCTAAGAAACTCACTTTAGCTCAGTTGGTAGAGCGATGGACTGTAATAGTTTGTATGGGTATCCATCGGTCGTTGGTTCGATTCCAACAAGTGAGAAAAATATATGTTTATGTACTTGGTATAAAGATATATTATAGGTTATTGTATAATGTACAGTGTAAGTTTATTATTGACTTTACTATGGGTTTGTTACAGTAAAGAATACAAGGCAGTTGATGAATTAAATTTGGATCAATATGCAGGAAAATGGTATCAAGTATATCAAGATAAATTTAATAAATTGTTTCAGGGAAACGGTAGATGTTCAACTGCAGAGTATGAAATTGTTGGTACAAATGATGTGTATGTTTTCAATCAACAAATTAATAACAAAAATGAATACGATAGTATAGCAGGAAGAGCCTTTTATAAGGATGGTGATTGCTGTGGTTATTTGACAGTATTGTTAGACGGAACACCCGAGGCGCCATATTGGGTTTTGGAATTAGGTCCTATTATAGACGATTTATATGATTATGCTATTGTATCAGATAACAAAGCACTATCATTATATGTATTGACAAGAGATGTTGACCGATTCTATAAATTATATGATGAGTCGGTTTTATTATCATTGAATGAATTTGGGTTCACCAAAACTATAAATTCACCAATGACAATGAATCAAACCGATTGTAATATATAAAAATATACTTAAAAAGATCGGCACAATATTGTAATATATGTCAGATAATACAAATGTCACTGAAAAGTATAAAAAAAATGCTTGTTACTTAGAATACAATTCTAATGTTGTACCAGAAAATGAAGGGCAATTGCCATTGAGTATTACTATAGAAAACTTAAAATCGTTGAATTATTCAGCAGTAGAACCTATAAGCAGAAATATAGGATTGGAGGAAAAAGAAACAGACATCCGTATTTACCATTTTCAGAACGAATCACTTCCTCAACGTGTACAACCAGCAACATCACCAAATGTATCAATAAATTACATTGAATTTTTGAATTATTCATATTTCAATCAATCAGTAAAGCAAAACACGTCAAATGTATTTTATGTAATACAAGGTAGTGGCGTTACCAAGACTGAATATGGAGATTTTTATTGGAGTGAAGGAGATATATTTGTTATTCCATATTGTAAAGATGATATTTGTCATGAAGCATTAGCTAATAAAGCGGAGTCAAGTTCAAAAACATATTTGTTATGGGCAAATGATGGTCCAATTCTGCGTTATTTAGGTGCTGAATGTAATAAAAAAGTGTTTGAACCTGTCGTATATACAAAAGCTTCGGTTTTGAATGCCTTACAAGAGAAAGCATTTCCAAAGAATGACGAAACTATAGACCAATTCAAACCAAAATTAAATAGAAATGGCGTGTTATTGAGTAATCCCAGTATGATCAGCCAAAAATTTAACACTTTGACACCCACATTATGGTCCTTATATAATACAATCGGTCCAAATTGCGTTCAAAAGCCACACAAACATAATTCTGTGGCACTTGACTATTGTGTATTTTCCAGCGATGATACTGGATTAATATATACTCTGATGGGGAAAGACTTAAATAGTGATGGAACAATAAAAAATCCTCAAAAATTAATTTGGAAAAAAGGGGGTGTATTTATCACCCCTCCAGGGTGGTGGCATTCCCATGTCAATGAATCAACTTGTTACGCATATGTCTTTCCTATTCAAGATGCAGGATTACATACATATATGAATACACTAGATATTCAATTTGTGAATTAAAGTATATGATAAAATAAGAATAAAACTATATATTTATATAGAAATATATGGCTTTGGAAGGGATTATATCAGAGTTGTTTGAAACGAATTGTATTAAAATGGGTGCATTTAAATTACGAAATGGAGATGTGTCCAAGTATTATTTTGATATAAAAAATTTGATATCGTATCCATCCTTATTAAAAAAAGTAGGGGATGCAATATACAAATTAATAAAAGAGCAAGAAGTAGATATAATATGTGGTGTTCCTATAGGCGGATTACCATTATGTACGTATATATCCGTAACATATAATATTCCAATGGTTATAGTCAGAAATGAAGTAAAGAATTATGGAACATCAAAACAAATAGAGGGAAATTTTAAGAAAACAGATAAATGTATAGTAATAGAAGATGTAATTACTACTGGCGCTTCGTTAGAGAATGTTGTAAATATTTTAAAAGACCAAGTAAATGTGGTAAGTTCAATTGTAGTATTAGATCGTCAACAAGGACATTCTGTAAGTGTACCAGTGCAATCACTAATAACAAAAACAGAAATAACTCGGTACACATTAAGCAAAATAATGGAAGAAAAGAAAAGTCGTTTATGTTTTTCGGCGGATATATATGATACCGAAAGATTATTAACAATGTTAGATAAGATTGGTCAATATATAGTCATATGTAAGATACATTATGATTGTTATAAGTGTGATGAAGATATAAAAAGAACTTTAATAGATTTATCGGTAAAACATAATTTTTTGCTAATGGAAGACCGTAAGTTTGTAGATATTTCATTTATAGTACAACGTCAGTATAGACAGTTTTCAAGTTGGATTGATTTAGTGACAGTTATGGGAAATGTAAATTCAACTGTTTTATCTCAAATATCGGGGGCGTTGTTGGTAGCCAATATGTCAAACAATGATTTTGATTTTACAGATAAAGCAATTGATACATCTAAAAAGTACCCAGAAAATGTAGTAGGTTTTATTACACAGAAACGTATTTATGAATCAAATATGGTATGTATGACTCCTGGAATAAACATATCAAAATTTAGTATCAATGATCAAAATTATAGATCTACAAATGATGTGGATACAGATATTATAATTGTTGGTAGAGGTATTTATTTACAAGAAGATTATGTATCATCGTGCATAGAGTATAGCAAATTATAAAAAAAGGAATAACCCTTTAAATTAATATATGTATGATTAGGATTTAATAGCTTCACTGAATGCATTATATATATCTTCTCTCAATGTCAATTCATATGAGAATTCGTATTTATTATCGATTAATTGAATATCGTAATTTGAAATATTATACTTTCTCATAATGTCCTCCATATAATCACGAATTTTGTAATTTTTCAAAATTTCGCCATTACAATTAACAGTGTTACCTACACGAATACTTCGCCGGGTCATAGCCACCTTTTCAGTGGCACCTCGTGCATTGCAGTCAATTTTCATCCATCCTGGAATAGAATGAGTAGCATTTCGGAGAAGATTTTCAGTACAGTTCATTTTTATTCTTATATAAAATAGAGAAAAAAGACTAATTTAAATCAATTTTTTAATAAATTATATATCATCTATATCAATAACTGCTCCAGTCTCCATAATAAATTCTTCTTGCTCTGCTTCTAATTCAATATTTTCATCATTATCAATGATATCATTTCTAATAAATTCAATATGTGAATCGTTTGTTTCTTTTACAAACATTTGCTTAGCGTCCCGCATACGTAAAAGATTTGGAATTTCAATATCAGGTTTATTTTTTAACTGTGCAATATGATTTTCATCATAAAGAAAGATAATATCACAATTTTTTGATGTAGATTCCCACTCTCGTAACCCTATTAATACAATACTATTAATAGTGATTAGATTATGTCGTTTTTGCTTACCTCTAAATTTATTTCTAATATGTCCCATTAATGTTGATCCATTTTCAAGAGTAATTTCACACATTCCATTACCAAGCATTTTAGTAACACACGCATATTGTTCAAGTGGGTCTTGTGAGAACCGAATAGATTTGTTAGCAAAATTTTGAGATTTTCGTGCCATTGATTTTGCACCTTTACCGCCTTTAGTATTTTTAACCATATTTATATTTGTAGTAGAATTAATAGAATACAATGGAATCAATTTTTTATAAAAATGTGAAAAAAAGAGAAGAGAAGAAGATGTGAGTTATAGAAGTGTAAAGGGAGTAGGAATAGAAG
>ERZ802830.2693-NODE-2693-length-15765-cov-7.25328_pt1 | contig 15765 bp, 19 predicted proteins | sample MGYA00345654_ERZ802830 | MGnify/ENA primary metagenome ERZ802830 (study PRJEB30503, sample SAMEA104212375) | marine metagenome | biome: Westerlies Biome; feature: [SRF] surface water layer (ENVO:00010504) within the epipelagic zone...; material: water...
GTTAGTATCTGCCACGTCCGACGACAGTAGAGCTATCTTAGTAATATCATCTAATGCCGCCTGGTCTTCAACAGCCGACTTTGCTGTCACTTTATAAGTCTCACCTTTTTTCAGGGTAGTCAATTGAGCTGCCGCCCCATCAGTAATTTCAGTTTTAAGGCCATAAAGTCCAAGGTCAAAACCACCATCTGACGCCCAACCCGCAAAAGCTGCAGTTTCATCGGCTGAGTTCCGCTTAGCAGCGTCTCCAATCTCTCTTACAACAATTTTATTTGAGTAAGAGACATCCCTAACACCTTCGACTAAACCCTCTGTATCTTCTAGGTAGGCCTCAATAAAGTCGGAAGGTTTTGCCAGAATTTTAATAGGTTCTTGCACAACATTATTAGCAGTCAGAGCTGTAATTGCGGCTTGGCCACCAGGGACGATAAAATCAAGTTGATATACAGTATCATTATTTGCATCTACACTCCTACTTTTGATCGCAATTTCGTCGGATCCAAATAATGCAATGTAACCCTGTGGCTTATTACCTCCACCATCAAGATCGTTTTGTTGGAAGCGCATAACTTCCAGATCACCAGCCACAGTACCATTAAGCTTCACAGTGAGATAACCGTCAGCGTCAGCGGTAATACTGGCAATAGATCCTAGGTTAGCGCCTGCGCCATTATTAGCTCCGATTTGCCCACCACCATTTGCTGTATTTAATCCCACAAACCGATTATCATAAGCTTTAATAAAAGGCTGGTTAGCTACGTTGGAATACCCCAGATATCTCTCAACTGCATTGCCAGTGTTGATGTCTGGGTTGAAGTGGCTAACTTTAAGCACATCAAAATTAGTCGGCAGTGTTTCTATGTCTAATGCGGTATTAGCAACAACTTTCTTAAAAAGTTTTCCATCTGCGCCAATATTGGTCACTTTTGTCGCATCGACACCGTCAGTGTCGGCTGGATCCTGAATGTATGCATTTAATTCCTTAGTAATTAAACGCTGCGCGTGACTAAGAAATGCATCCATTGTCATGCCGTTTTCAGGAGTAGTTGTAACAATTGAGTCATCATGAAGGTCTACGACAATAGGAGAAGGTAAGCCCGTGGATTTACCGTCGCCAGATGCTTTCTTAAAATCAATAGAAAATGTATTATCGACCCCGGCGGTAAGTTGAACCATTTTATCATCGCCAAAAGCATCTCGCAATGCCACTTCAGCGGCATCAGCCAACTGCACACCGGTATATGTCCCAGGTGGGATATTAATAGAAACGGGGCCACTATTGTCCACGTCAACGAGTTAAAAATCTTTGCCCCAAAATGTTCCAGGCACCGGTGGATCTATATTTTGTAGTGCTTGGTATTCCATTGTTCGTTTAAACTGTATTGGATCCGTCACTATTTCTACTGTTTTTCCATCACCCAAAAATGCCTCTAAGCCCAAACCAGTAAGCATAGCCGGTGTTGATTTGGCAGCCTCACCTAAATCATCAGCTTTATAAAGCCGCGAACCTTTACCCTCTAAAATATACGCAGGATTAATTTCCTTTGGAGCTGTTGTTTTCTGTCCAAATTTATCAATAAATTGTGTCACACCCTTAGCATCAGTTGCACGCGTTAACTCAGGCTTAATCTCAACGCCGTCGACAAACATTTTTGTGGAATACTTAAATGTTTGATCCGTTGCAATTGGGTTTTGTGATTTAATGTAGAAAACGGTAGCTGATTTTGGATTTCCACCATTATCAAAAATAGTTACTGATGACGATGCGGAGTAAGTTTTTGCATCATTTGCATCAAACGCCACATCTGCTGCCACGACAGGAGCGTCGGAAGGCAAGTTAACACCTGCATTGATTTTTTTCGTCGCAACAGGGTCACCAAAAGAAGCGGCCAACTGCATTTGAATCGCGCCTTCTAATGTTTTGTCAGCAACCGACCCATCGTTATCAACAGGATAGCCTAGTAAAAATTGACCGTTACTATCAACTATAAAACCCGCATCGTTAACTTCAAAAGATCCGTTCCTCGTAAATACGGTTTGTCCAGCATTGCCGCCGCCTTTCAGAGCGAAAAAGCCCTGACCGGAGACAGCCATATCCAATGTATTTGTAGATTGGCTAATATTACCCTGTGAAAACTGTTGTTTTATAGATTTCGTAGCTGTACCCGAGCCCACTGTATTTGTTTGCATCGGTGTCGAACCAAAAATGTCTCCAAATTCAGCACGGCTTTTCTTGAAGCCGCTAGAACCAACATTGGCAATGTTGTTAGAGGTGGTTGCGATATCTGTCTGTGCGCCTTTCAAGCCGGTCAATGCTGTGTAAAAAGACATATTTAACTCCTGTTACGGTCTTTGATTTAAGAAATCTGTGCAAAAACTATGCCAAGAATTCACTATTGATTGATTAGAGATTGGGTTCATTATCGAAAGTTGATTGCCGAGGATACGTCAAGATCGCCATAATCCTCCACATTCACCAGAACTTGTTTAGTGTCACCAGAGCCAACAGAGGCCGATATCACCTTAGAATAAATAGACGGGCTTAGTTGCTCTGTGCCGTTTCCAGTATCAATTAGAGCTTCTATTTTAATTCGCTTGTTTTGATCTAAAATATCTTGGGGTATACTTTCCCATGAAAAGCCAACCAAACCGGCGGCCATTGGGCCCAGATCATCTGAGAAGAGTTTCTCATTAGTGTCCGCATCATAATAGGTCAGCTGCGTCATATAGGTTTGCTCTGGAAGATCGAGAACGCCATGCAACTGGCCCTCCTCATCAGCTCTTCCAATGTTGCCAGGAACAAGCACGGAGTGTCCGAGTAAGTTCGAAGCTGTTGCTATCCTGGCCTGATCAAATTCCTCAACCAATTGGCCGATCGAATTATTGACCTCCTGAATACCAGTAACAGTCGAAAACTGAGCCATTTGAGCGATAAAATCGCCGTTATCCATAGGAGCAAACGGGTCTTGGTTTTGAAGTTGCGTTGTCATAAGCTTCAGAAAATCAGATTGCCCTAAGGTATCTTTAGCGGCCTTTTGTGTGCCTGCTTGTTTCGTAATGCCTAGTTTTTCAAAAAGTGCCGCCTGCGCGCTATTTGGATCTATGGTGGTCATGATTACTCCTATTTACCCATGCTTATGGTACGCATCATCAGTCCACGGAGTGTACTGACGACTTCTACATTATTTTCGTATTGTCGGGATGCTTCGAGCATCTCAACCATTTCTTCCTCGGTATTTACGGCTGCCATATAAATGTAGCCATCTTCGTCAGCCTTTGGATGACCAGGCTGGTAAACTTTCTCTGGCTCTCGATCGACAGGAACGATATCCACAACATCGACTGAGGCAACTCCACTGCGTTCAAGATCATCTGCATATAAAGTGCTAAAGACAGGTTTTATCGCGCGATAAGCTTCAGCTTCTGATGAGGCTACAGAGCGCGAATTCGCCAGGTTACTTGCAACAGTATTCAATCTAACCATTTGGGCAGACATTCCGCGTGCTGCAACATCAAAAATATTTTTGAGGTCTGACATTTTATTCACCCTTTATAGCTGACATGAGGCCAGCTATTTTTCGGTTCAAAAATTCGAGAGAAGTCTGGTAACGCATCACGTTCTCAGAAAATTGCAATTGCTCAACATGAAGTTCAACTGTGTTTCCATCTTTTGAAGGCGTAATATTTTGACGAAATTTTACACCCTCTTCGTTGGGACCAACGCTGATATCAAAATGCCGTGAATTAGACGTATTCACCTTGCCAAAACCCATCCGTGAATTGAGCAAAGCGTCAAAATCTAAATCTTTAGCCTTAAAATTTGGGGTCGCTGCGTTAGCTATATTGGAAGCAAGGATCTCATTCCTTTGAGACCTCAAATTCAAAGCCTCTGCATGTACCTTCAATTGATTTTCGATTGACTTCACAGCTATTTCCAATTTTTGTTCTATTTGGTTCGAATATTGCAAGTAGTGTGCCAAAGTAGAGGAGTGTGATAGATGGGCGAAGAAGAGACACCTAAATTACATAAAGATAGAAATAAAATACTAATGCAGTATGCCGAGCAGTCTTTTTCGGGTGCGTTGGACGAGATAAACGCATCCCTAAAATCTGAAAAAAACCATGGTAAAAAGCTTGCTTTACTGTCAGCAAAAAGCTGGGTTCTTCGAAACAAACTTTACGCCTCTATACATGATCCTTACATCTATACACTTAACGAAATCGAAAATACTGACGTATTCGATGATATGGATGACGAAGATCAATCAGCAATAGATTCTCTTTTTGACGATGACGCTCCAGAAAAAATGATAGAGGTAGTTATTCTCAAAAGTACTACAATAAACGGCAAAAAGTTAGTTAAAGATACCATTCTGGAAGTCACTGAAGAAAATGCGACTAAGTTAGTTGATGACGGAAAAGCAAAAATTAGTGAAGCCGAAGAGCCAGAAAAGTCTAAATAAGCGGATACCGCCAACTCAAGTCGTTGATATCAACTGTGCTAGTTTCACCCGACATTGAGCGACTAATTATAGCGTCTTCATTATAAATTTCTGTGTAAAGAAAAATTGAAGCACTCCTTGGTGGAGAGGTTTTCAAAAGTTCAGAAATATCGTTAAAATCGTCTTCTTTTAGGCTTATCACGGCGCTTGCTAGGGGCCTCTTACTATCGAATTTCAAAAATCCAATTGGCCCTAGTTCTTGATTTCTCTGAGTGAAAATCAAGTTGCAGTGATAATTAGGAAGTTCTGAAATATTGCATGAGATAGAAATATCGAGTTTTGCACCCAGTTGCGACTTTAAAATTTCTGCGCTCAAAATCGTTAGCTGCATCTGCCCCCCAACCCTGGAGTTGGAACTCAGCGCATCACGCATTTACTTCACTTTCGATAAGTGATTTCAATTTTTTAATTGCTGCAGATTTTATTTGCGAAACTCGACCCGTTGAAACAGATAAAATTTCTCCAATTTCATAAACGTTCAACTCCTCAACATAATATAACTGCAAAACCATTAATTGTTGTTCGTTTAAGTCTTCCAGCTTTGTTCTCAGAATATCTTTCAGTTCACCGTTAAAAATCTTCTCCTCAACAGACTTGTCAGTCGCAAAAAGAAAGTCACCGTAAGCATCAGAGGCTTCTTCCAAACTTTGGTGCTGACTTGCCGCAAAATCGTGCTGCCAGGATAGCAGATCATTCATTTCGAGTTTCAGCTCTTTCGCAATCTCATGAGATTCCGGTTGCCTGAATAATTCTTTTTCCAACTTTCGCTTAGCACGTTCATAATCTTGCTTACGTCTGATCGTACCACGACACAGATTTGATGACTTTCTAAGGTAATCAACAATTGCACCTTTAACCCTCAAACGAGCATAATTAACAAAGGAGACATCCTCTTGTGGCTTGTAATTATGAGCAGCTTCTATCAGCCCGACCATGCCTAGTTGTAAAAGGTCATCAACCTCAACAACCTTGCCTACCCGCCCAACATAGAAAAAAGCTATTTTCTTAACAATATCTAGATTGTCATTGATAAGTTGAGCTTTGTCGTCAGTGTTATGATTATATCCATGCATCATGTTTAATATCATTTATTGTTAAAAAATTTAACTCCACTTGATTTTACCGTCTCAATTTCAGCTAAGTTGCTCGCAATCTCAGCAAAATTCTTTTGCAAAATTGGTTCCAACGATTTCTGCAATACTGCGGGTTTCCTTGCAACTATCGAGCCAGCTATGGATTTACTTTCTGGAAGCCAGCCTAAGAACTTCATATCTACGCTCAGAAATTTTGTAACAATTTTTTTAAAACTATCATAGCTTTTCTTAGCGGCTTTTTCATTTTTTGCTAAATTCACTACAATCGATACGGACTCAAATTTTTTCTCTAAATAAAGTGCTTATAACAAGCAATACGCATCCACAAAACCTGTGCGCTCAGGAACCATCACTATCACAACAGCGACCCCAACCACTGCAACCACCATACAAGCCTCCGATGCTCCAGCTGGTGTATCGACAATCAAAATGTCCAAATCACTTTTTAAAGGATCAAGCGATCTTATAATCTCCCATCGCTTTTGACTATCCAAGTTAAGTAATTCTAAAACCCCAGAACCCCCAGGTATTAATTTTAAACCCGTAGACGTCTCATGTATTACTTTTTCAATATTTGTATTTTTTTCAAGGATATCATTCACAGAATTTTCAATTTTTTGATTGAGCAAGATATGAGAGTTTGCCATACCAAAATCAGCGTCTAGCAACGCCACTTTCTTACCGTCGGTAGATAATTTAACCGCACAGTTTACTGCTAAAGAGGTTTTACCTACTCCGCCTTTGCCGCTTGCTATAGCAATCGATCGTACCATCACCTAATCCATTCTACTTTCGATTGTTTGAACAATATGATCGACAGTTTGCCCAACTTTGGCAAAGTACAATCCCTCGTCTGAAGACGGTACTCCAGAAAAAAACATACATTTATGATTAAGCTCGACGAATGCCGCAATTTCCAGAATGGATAAATCGCACAAATCGAGTTTTGTCAGAGCAAGATATTCGTTTTCAAGTCGCTTTTGTGGTATGTTTTTCATTAAATACTCATAGCTATTTCCAACAGGCATAAGATTTATGATACTGATCATAATATCATTTTCTAACTTGGATAACTGAAGTAAAAAATTATCAATATTTTCTGTATTTGATATTTCAACAATACCGATTTTTTTATTTTCAATAATTTCAGGTTTATTTTTTGAGAACCAAGATGTGATCTCAGCCAGAGATTTTTTAACATTTGATTTCTCAAAGATAGTGCATGATTTAGTATCAATTTGCGTTTCAAATAAACTCTTTAATTTTTTTGCAAATAATGTTTTCCCTACTCCGTCATTCCCCCTCACAATATATATTGTAGAGTTTTCGAAGTTGTCACATTTTCCATGGATAAATGATTTTGCCAGAGTTTTTGCTGCATCCTTTATTGAAGGTTTACTTTCAGGATCTTCTGGGTTCTCTACTAATGGCTTTTTAATGCCAGACATTTGGAATAGCTCGTAAACACTAGTAGTATTTCCTTTGATTTCCTTTGAGCGCGTTGAAAGCTCAACCAGTTTATCAATCTCACCCTTTATATTTTCTGCATTTTTTTCGATTTCATTTTCAATTTCATTATGGTTTTCAGAAATTTCATTGTTTAACGGCTTATCTTCACCAGATAATTTAGAACTAAGTACGTCTGAAAAACCTTTAATTCTATAGTTTTTATCAAGTACAAGAGGCTCAGGAGTTTTCTGATATTTAGAGGGATCGTCATTAGTTGCCACAATTTCGATTTGTCCGTCTACTCGGTTAGTAGACACGATCATTGCATCGGCCCCTAGACGCTTTTCAATTTCCTCCATAGCGGAAGCACTATCAGCAGCTTTTACTGTAATCTCTACCATTTATAAGCCTCCTTTTGTAAACTATTCATCTGCTTCCGTCTCTCCGCCAATTGTATAGGCAATTTCAACACTACGATTCTCTGGTAATTCAGTAAAGCTCAGAACATTTATAGCCGGAAGCTGTGATCGAACAAAATTTGCCACATGTCGTCTAATTTGAGGCGCAACAATCAAAAATACAGCTCTATTTTCTTTACTCAATGCTTCAGAGGCTTCATTTATATTTGATAATATATTTTTTGCGAGAGCCCCATCCAATAGTAGCATTTTCTCATCTGGGTTTTGCCTCACTGATGTTAGAATTAATTGCTCTAATTCTGGAGCTAAAGTTAGCAATGGCAGTGTTTCCTTAAATTTTGTTAACCGCTGTATGAGAAGTGGGACTAATTTTGGTCTAATGGCTTCAGAAATATCATCATTGGATAATTTTTGGACATTGATTGCCGATAATTCACTAATCACAACATGCAAATCTGAAATAGGCACAGCTTCTTTAAGCAAATTCTGGAGTATCTTCGTTAACTGATGCAGAGGTATAATTTTTGGCACCACTGTTTGTACCAAATTGGGTTGCGAGATTTCTAATTCATCTAATAAGGCCTGAACCTCATCTTGACCAAGTAACTCGCCAGCACTGTTCATTAAAATCTGACCGACGTGCGTTATCAACACTGAAGTTGGGTCAATGGTCACATAGCCCTTTGATTGCGCATCTTTGTCAAGCTCTGGCTCAATCCAAATTGCATCTACTCCAAAGGCAGGTTCTTTTACTTTGGTACCATTTAAATCCAGTTGTACGTTATCTCCAGGAATAGCCAAGATTTTATCATAAAACACGGTATCATCAGCTACAATTTTTTCACCAATTTTGATTTGATATTGTGATGGCTCTAAATCAATATCATCTCTTATTCGTATTCCAGGTATTACGAAACCTAGCCTCTTGGAAGTTTCCTTTCTTAATTTAGTTATACTTGGAACCAAACTATTATCATCTGCATGAGAAACTAAGCTCACTAACCCAAAGCCAATATTCAACGAAATCTTCGCATCGTCTTTAACGGCTTTCACATCAAAGTCATTTTCGTTTTCTTCGTTCTCTTCATCCACCACATCCTCAGATTCTGACGGGTTTAATTCTCTTCTTTTAGACAAAAAGGCTAAACCTGCGGCCAGTGCAGCAAAGAATATAAAAAGTTTATTAGGCATTCCAGGTACTAAACCGAGTGCCAATATTACGAGTGAAGTGGGTATCCAAGCAGCAGACAAATTAACTTGCCTTGAAATGTGTTCGGACATGTTGTGCGCCGAGGATACGCGCGTAACAATAATTGCTGTTGCAATAGAGAGTAGTAAAGACGGGATTTGGGCGACAAGACCATCTCCGATTGCTAACAATATATAAGCTTCAGCCGCCTGACCTATAGCGAGTTGGTGTTGAAGTAGACCAATAATAAGACCACCAACAACATTAACTACTAGAATTAGTATGCCTGCTATTGCGTCACCTTTTACAAACTTGGAAGCACCGTCCATGGAACCGTAAAAATCTGCTTCTTTTGAAACCTCTTCCCTGCGCTCCTTAGCCTCTTCTGGTGTCAATATGCCTGCGTTTAAGTCCGCATCGATAGCCATTTGCTTTCCTGGTAAGGCATCTAAGGTAAATCTGGCAGAAACCTCTGAGACCCTGCCAGCACCTTTGGTGATAACCACCAAATTTATTATGACCAAAATTGTAAAAACAAAAATACCAACGGCATAGTTTCCCGACACAATGAATTCGCCAAAAGCTTCGATAACTTTACCCGCAGCGTCTGGTCCTGTGTGGCCATCTTTTAAAACAATCCGGGTTGAAGCAACATTTAGCCCAAGCCTTAGAACAGTGGCAATTAATAACAAATTAGGAAAAGATGAAAAATCTAATGGGCGTTGCGTATGTAAGGCAACCATTAAAATAAGTAGTGAAAGCGTTATATTTAAAACAAAAAAGGTATCTAATAAAGCAACGGGGAGCGGCAATACGAGCATAGCAACGAGAGCTATAATTCCAAAAGGCAAAAATGAATTTACCAAATTGGGAGCAAAGCTTTTAAAATTTAACGAATTTGCTTTTTCCATTTCACCTTCCAAGTGCAGTGTGTCAAAATTTTGAAGTTCAAATTATTGTTTTTATTATGTTTTTTTTTGTAATTGCGCTTAATTAAAATTGTTGAATATATATCAGCAGGATCTATGCCAGGCTTAAAATCTTACCTTTTTTTAAGGCCTTATTGTTTTGTCATCCAAAAAATTAGGAGGCCTGAAGATTCTAGAAGTTTTTATATGGCACAATATTTGCTCATAGATCCTGATACTAAACAGGATTTTGACATGTCAGTTAGAAAAAAAATTATCTTTTGTAGTCTATTAGCCATTGGATCATTTGGACTTGGAGCCTGCGCTCCTAGTGGTCAGTTTATGAACCCTTTGACCGTAACAGACGCAACCCCAGCTCCCCATTTGGATAGTAACCACTCGTTGAAAAGCTCCAGCGCTCTCCTGAATGAGCGTAGAACAGCAGAAACTTCGAAGTACTACGTGCCCAGTGTCACGGCAGTTGGTTTTTCATCCATCGCAATTCAACCCTCTAAAAGCCTTAATCAAAGACGACTGATGGCGATAAGAGCTGCAAAGTTAGATGCCTACCGCAACCTCACTGAGCAACTTCATGGGATTTACATCCAAGGCGAAACGACAATTGGCGAAGCTGTATTAACTTCAGACAAACTTGGAGCTGCGCTTCGGGGAACAGTTATAGGAGCCAGAACAGTTAAGATTGAACCAACTGGAAGTGATACCTATCAAGTAGAACTAGCCGTAAGCCAAGCTCACGTAGATAGATTAATTAGAGCATATCGAAACGGAATACTTTAATTTTGTTCAAATGAAAAAATTTCTAAGGACATATATCGCGCCTTTATTAGGATCAATCAGCTTACTGATGCTTCCTGCGGCTCTAATTGCTGCGGAAACAATTACTTCATCCGGTTATGCCTATATTACCTCTTCAGTTAACAAAGAGGTTTTTCGCACACGCGCGATAGAAAACGCACTGCAAAAGATCGTTTTGGAATCTGGTCAAGATTTAAACAGCTTTTCAATCGTCGAGAATGGAAAAGTCCTTTTAGATCAAATTCAAACCCGTTCAGCTATAAAAATTCTGCAATATGATGTTATTGACGAAACTATTAAAAATAAAAAATATCACGTTACCGTACGAGCGCTGCTTGGTCAGGAAGAAAGTACAACTACGAATGATATTTGTAAAAAATCAAGTGTGAGAAGCATTGATCTTTCACTCAAAGTAACAACTAATTCCAATGATTTTCCTGCTTGGGCTAATATTTCGAAAAACTGGGTTGCGAATGAATTAACAAGTCATGCATTCGATCCAAAACTCACGATTAACCCAAATCTAAGTTCTCAAGAAAGTAACACTCGTTACTACACTCTATTTGATCAAAAAGAAATTCATGGCGAAATTAAGAATATTTACAAAATTAATACCCACATCTTTTTTGAGAGGGAAAATAAAAATAATTTGCTTGAGAAGAATATTCTTCTTGTCGCTAAGATTAAAACAAAACTTTTAAGGAAAGATAAGGTTTTTGCCGAGTTAGAATTCAAGCAACCATACGTAATTCATCAAAAATTACTCAACAACGCATTTCTTGGAGCCACTCGTGGTGACTGGGGAAAAATTAAAAAACATTTTTCTAACCTACTTAAGGATCGAATAAACAGGCAAATTTCCTCACTTGAATGTGTAAATATTCCGCCTCGGATTTTTTCCAAGTCAGGCATACCCTTTATCGATTTTGGACGATTAGACGGTATTGGAGAGGCTGACATGTTCGTTATCAAATCCAATAGTACGAAAAAAACTTATTTAAAAATTGTTCAAATTGGCGATCATGAAACTCAAGTGGAGGTTGTATCCCAACAGGAAAATATGGCGAGTATCAATGGAAAGATTGTAGAATTGGTAGTTGGGTCATGATTTTGAGTTGGATAAAAAATATCAGTTTACTTTGCATAGTGAGTATAATGGCTTCTTCCCCAACTTTGGCGTCAGACCGTCTCAATGGCCTGAACATTAAAGAGCAAGCGGCTAATTATTTCTCACAACAAGGTCTAAATCTAAGCTTATTAGTGTCTGACAAACGAAGTTTTTTTCCATGCTCAGTTCCTTTAGATTTTCGTCAAAGGCAAGATAATGATTGGAGTACAGTTCTAGTGCGTTGTAGTCACGAGAATTGGGAAACTTTTATTCGTTCAGCTAACCTTTCATCTAAAATAGCTTCGTCAAAAAGTCCAAGTATTGACAGTAGACTAACGGTTGCAATTTTAATAAGAAATATATCTAAAGGCCAAGTGATTTCTGAGGAATATCTTGGATTTGAGGACCGCCCGGAACGCCAAATCCATGGCGCATACAACCATATTTCTGAAGTTCTGGGAAGAAAAGCAAAAAGTAATATCGCTGCCGGAACAATCCTTAAAGCTAGGCATCTTGATACTGCTTATTCAGTTGACAAAAATGATAGCGTGTTAGTTATCGCAGCGAATAAAGCAATAACAATTACCACTTCAGCAATAGCCTTGGAAAATGGTCAAATTGGTGATATGATCCCTGTAAAGAACGTGAAATCAGAAAAAATATTTAAAGTAATTATCACTGGCAAAAAAAAAGTTGCCCCAATAACTAACATGTAACAAAAATCTGTCGTATATACTTGCGAAAGGAGTTTCAAAATGGTTGATACAGTAAGAAATAGCCCAAACGCTGGGACTAGCACTGTTCACGACCAGAGAAAGTCGCGTGCACCGCAAGCAGATCAATCGCACTCTTCTTCAATGGCCGATAAAAGTACCGCTTCAGCACCATCTGTAAGCGTTGACTTGTCTGTCAGCGAGAAAGTGAAATCCTTGTCGAGCGAACCTCCCGTTAATATAGAGGTTGTAACTGAAATTCGGCAAAAGGTTTCAGAAGGGCGTTACCCTATTGATTTAAATGCTATAACTAATAAGCTATTCGAGAGTATTAAGGAAGGCGAAGGATAATTTTTGATGGATATCGAGGCTTTAATTAAAAATTTAGAAGCCGTTAACGATAGCCTGAAGTCTTCCACAATACGAGAAAGCGATGACTTTGATAAGTGTGTGAAAAGGTTCCAAGCAAAGCTTGCGGACCTTAAAGGCATTTTTAAGTCTGCAAATGGCGAAGATACAGCTCATCTGAAAGCAAGTATATTAGATCTAAAAGTTATATTAGAAGAAATAGAAAAACTTAGCTCTCACGACATTAAGGTATTAGATTTCGCAAAAGACATCGTGCCCACAAAATGACTAAGAATTTATATCAGCGAATGTAGTTGAAGCTTTTTCTTGCTGAACCAGTATTTCTTCCAGAGTAAGTTCATCGGCAACCTGACTAAGCAAGCCACTCGCGCTCTCCAAACCGTAAGCTTGGGCAATCGACAACCAGACATAGGCAGACTGATAATCCGGCACTACGCGTAAATCGGTATATGTTTTCCCAAGCTTAAGCGCAGAAGTTTGTTCTCCAGCTTTTGCAACTGCTAATAGCTCATCAATTATTTCGTTTGCAACGGTATCTCTGAGGGCTTCCGTGATTAAGTCAAAAATTTTATTAATTTGGTTAATGGCAGTGGGATGATCGTTTAAATGCGCTTTCCATGACCAGTAGAGAGCCGTTTTATAATTTTTTGGAGCACCCAAACCGCTAGAATATAAAAGTGATAGGTTGAACTGAGCTTCTGGGAGACCACCCTGCGCGAGCTTGTCAAAAATCCTAACGGCATCAAGAAAGTTTTTGCTCTCCACATTTTTTACCGCAGTCTGAAATTCTTCTGCTAACTCAGGGGATAGGGTATGGTTTTCAGCTCTAGAAATGTGTCCGATGCTTATAAGTACAATAATAGTTAAAAAATACTTCAATTTCATTGTTCTGCCACCATTACTAATTTCAACTCAAGCAGTTTTCGCCTTGATTTTTTTTCATTTTCATAGACGATCACCTTCGGCCGTTGATCTTTTTCCTTTTTAAACTCTACGGAAACACTGTCAGGCAAATAAACCCCTCCACGCTCTAATACTTCGACTGGATACTCATAAAATGCATCCAAAAACCTTTTATCAATCCAGGTTCTTGCCAGCGCTTGGCCTAATACCTCAGGTAAATACTTTTGAATTTGTTTTTCGCTTTCCAGGACAATATCTTGTTCACTAAAACGAGAAAGATCTTGTTGATCTAGATATTCAAGATCTGGCCTTCGAGGTAAGATTTTCTGTCTAATTTGACTTAAACTATTTTTTAGTCTTTCAAACACGTAATAACCCTATAAACCGCTGAACGTGAAATTGTTTCAATAATTCTTTTTATTTAAGCTAGAAATAGCATAGTTCCCACTATAACCTAAAGCAAATTTAAGGCCAAAAGAGACACAAACTTAATGACGTCACTAGATAACAAGATAATCGGGCAATCAAAACCAGCTGTCGAATTAAAAAAAATGATTGGCCTGATTGCGTCATCAGGTTCACCAGTCATAATAAATGGGCCAACAGGTTCTGGAAAGGAACTTGTCGCGGAGGCCATCCATGAAGAAAGTAGAAGAAAGGGCAATTTTATTGCGCTTAATTGTGCGGCAATCCCAAGTGAATTGATTGAAGCTGAATTGTTTGGCTTCGAAAAAGGCGCTTTTACTGGTGCTCTAAAAACAACAATGGGTAAATTTGAACAAGCAAACAAGGGAACTCTTTTTCTTGACGAAATTGGCGATATGCCTTTTGGGGTGCAAACAAAACTTCTCCGGGTTTTAGAAAATTCAATAATTTCAAAGGTTGGGAGTAGCCGAGAAATAAAACTAGATGTGCGGATAATTTGCGCAACGCACAAGAATTTAGAGTTTTTAGTCGAAGATAATAGTTTCCGAGAAGATCTCTTATTTAGATTGAATGTCTTCCCTATTTCAGTTCCGAGCTTAAACGAACGCTCTGATGACATACCAGATTTAGTTAATCATTTTTTAAAACTAAAAGCTAAAACTGAAAATACAAAGAGACCCAACTTCGATAAAACAGCACTAAAAGCACTCAAGGACTATGCTTGGCCCGGCAATATACGTGAAGTTCGCAATGTAGTTGAACGTTCTTTGATCTTTTTCCCTAATGCAATGGTTAACGGCGATGATGTAAATAAATACCTAATCAGCGTAGATAGTGGAGTGATCAATAGAACCGAAGAACAGGCTGAAATATGGTCCGAGTTCGACGAATTAGGATTGCAAGATCTTGAAGAAAAAGTTGAAAATCAAAATGCCAACCCTCCAAAACCAGAAGACTTTGCGAAGTGGTTTGAAACGAATAATTCCGTGGACTTAAGAGCACTGCTTAGAGATATAGAGATCGTCTTTATAGAGGCCGCACTTGATAGAAACAGTGGGAATACAAGTGAGGCTTCAAAGGATCTCAAATTATTGCGTACAACACTTATTGAAAAAATTAAAAAATATAGTCTCTAAACTATTTTTGTTTTTTCCAGGCTTCAATGAAATTTTCCAAGAGCGTTTTCGTACTGTTGAACTGTGTCATTGATTGTTCCATTTTACCAAACTGCTCAGTATATTTGCTATTGATAAGTTTTTCGCGCTCTTCCAACTTCTTAAGTCTTTCTTCTATATCCGAGCCTCGTGTTTTATATGTCTCTTCAGAGTTTCTCAGGGGAGAGCCAACTTCTACTACTTTTGTCATTAAGTCTGCTACGCGCTTTGAAAAACTTTGTCCTGAAAAAACTTTAAAACTCGCTGGCTCGGCTGCGGCAGTTTTAATCACCAAGCCTGGATAGGTTGTGGAGGTAAACATGCTACCACCTTTGTAATCAAAGCGTGTTAAATTTGTATCACCAAACTTCCACTGGTCTCCATCTTTAGACACAGTATAAGATCCAACCGCTATCTGGGTAAAAGGTGACTTTGTTACAGTGGCTGAACTAGTATTCGCAGCTAAATTTTCATCCTTCAATGCTTGGAAATATTCTGGATTTGTAGAGAAAGTTTTTTTGAAAAGAGTATCATCTAAAAAATAGTTGCCATTGCTATCTGTTTTTATACCAAGTTGCGAAAAGTATATCGACTTTTCACCATATCCATTCAACGGCTCTACGGCCAACTTTTTAAAGCTTGATTTGATAGAATTAACTGCGGGATCTAGAGCCAGTGGACCATTAGCATCCCCTTCTAAGTCGACAAAAGTGAG
>ERZ802830.2694-NODE-2694-length-15763-cov-5.83951_pt1 | contig 15763 bp, 9 predicted proteins | sample MGYA00345654_ERZ802830 | MGnify/ENA primary metagenome ERZ802830 (study PRJEB30503, sample SAMEA104212375) | marine metagenome | biome: Westerlies Biome; feature: [SRF] surface water layer (ENVO:00010504) within the epipelagic zone...; material: water...
CAAGCAAGAAAATGAAACTAAGTACACCATCTACCATGTTAGGTCGGGCGATACGTTATCGCGGATTGCAAAACGGTTTTATAATGATCCAGCCCGATGGGAGCAGATCTATCAAGCGAATCGGGATTCACTTCAATCCCCCTCTGGCATCCGTGTGGGTCAGACATTGGTTATTCCAAAATGAAAATAAGTAATATGCGAAGCGTCTATATTTAGAGAGTGGATGCATACTTACATGTTTAAACGTATAAAGGATTTTAATGAGACTATTCTATTGTAGTTTTCTAATCGGATATTTCTTTTTCATCACTTTTACTTCTACTGCTTCGGATCAACCGAATGTAATTCTTGTCATGACCGATGATCAAGGCTACGGCGATCTGGGATGCAATGGAAATTCAGCCATTAGAACTCCGCACCTCGATCGGCTTAGTACACAGGGAATTCAACTCGATAATTTTCATGTCGATCCAACCTGTGCACCGACGCGTGCTGCCCTTATGACAGGTAGATACTCTGCACGGTGTGGGGTTTGGCATACGGTACAGGGTAGAAATATGCTTCGATCTCGTGAAATTACAATGGCTGATGTGTTTACACAGAATGACTATCGGACGGGAATCTTCGGAAAATGGCATTTAGGTGATAATTATCCTTATCGACCTGAAGATCGAGGATTTCAGTATGGAGTTTATCATCAAGCAGGCGGTGTGGGTCAGGCACCCGACTATTGGGGGAATGACTACTTTGATGATCACTATATAAAAAATGGGACCCTTCAATTTTTTGAAGGATTTTGTACAGATGTTTGGTTCGAGGAAAGCATGAAGTTTATAAAGGAGAGCGTTCAAAAAAATGAGCCATTCTTTGCATACATTACGCCTAATGCACCCCACTCCCCCTTTTACTGCCCAGAAAAGTATACGAAGGCCTACGAAAACAATCCGAATGTATCACGAACTGAATTTTATGGAATGATTAGCAATATCGATGAAAATATGGGCCGGCTTATGTCGTTATTGGATGAGCTAGAGATTGCGAATAATACTATTCTGATCTTCACAACCGATAATGGAACAGCGGGTGGAATTTATAAAGGTAGAGGATTCACGGCGGGCATGCGTGGTATAAAAAATTCGGCATATGAGGGAGGTCATCGAGTGCCCTTTTTTATGCGTTGGCCAGACGGCAAACTGGAACAGGGTAAAAAAATATCTGAACTGACAGCGCATCTCGATCTCTTGCCAACCCTTATTGATCTATGTGATTTGAACGCACCGGATATTTCTTTTGATGGGGAAAATATTAAAGATCTTTTATACGCATCGGATGAAAAATGGTTGCATCGCTCTCTAATTGTTGAATCACAGCGCGTTAAACATCCAGTTAAATGGCGTAAATGTGCGGTTATGACGGATCGCTGGCGATTAATTGACGGCAAAGAACTCTATGATATCAAAGTTGACCCTGCTCAAGAAAAAGATGTCGCTGAGACCTATCCAGATGTCGTAAAAGCACTTCGGAGCGATTATTCTGATTTTTGGAAGGAGGTATCCAAAGAGCATGAAATTACCAGTTATATTCTGATCGGGAATGAACAAGCTCCACTTGTTTCACTCTCCTCACATGATTGGTTAATTGAAAAGCTTCCCCCTTGGAATCAAACACATGTTATTAAAGGTGAAGTAGCCAAAGTTTCATATTGGGCTATAGAAGTGGAGCATGCGGGAGACTATGAAATATCGCTTCGTCGTTGGCCGGTAGAAGCCGATAAAGCGATTAATGATGGAACATATGGAAAAGCATTTTCATACCACACGGCCCGATTACGAATCGGTGATATCGAAGAGACTGTAGCAATTCCTGTGGGAGCTAAAGAAGTCACTTTCAAAGTCACACTTCCAGATGGCTTATTGAAGCTCTCCCCTATTTTTATTTCGGATGAGATACAGGCAACGCCCTATTATGCCTATATAACGCATCAGCCGAAACCGGATTGGCAGACTCCTAAAGGAATGAATATACCGATTTATGATCCATCTAGGGGTCGAACACCGCCGCAAATGAAATAATATCGAGTCTTTTTTATATTAATTAAATGAGTATAGATTCAGACGTATCTTTCCTTTTAAAAACATCTCCATTTAAAAAAAAAGAACCGTCGATAATGTAGGCTTGCATCCCATTGGACGGAGAGTAACATTCGGTTATTACTATTTTTAAAGAGCAGATCGGAACAATAAAAAATGTCACATTTTAAAGAAAATATAACAGCCAATTTATTAGCAGAACGTTCTCTATTTCATCTCAAATACAGTAGAGGAAAGGAGCTACAAAGTGCAACGGTGCTTGATAAGATGCTATGTTTTTCTCATGCTATCCGCGACATGGCGGTTGATGGATTCATGGCAACGCAAAGCACCTATCTCGCCAATGATTCTAGACGAGTAAACTATCTTTCAATGGAATTTTTAATTGGCAAAATGTTGGAAAATAATGTCTATGCACTTGGGGTTGAATCTCTCGCGGATGAAGCACTGAAGCCTCTGAATACTACGTTCAAAGAAATTCTGGAACTTGATGTCGAGGCTGGATTAGGGAATGGAGGTCTTGGCCGTCTGGCGGCTTGTTACCTCGACTCATTGGCTACGAAAGAGTTGCCAGCATTCGGATATGGAATTAGATACGAACACGGTATTTTTAAACAAGAATTTGAAGATGGATGGCAACGAGAGCGTCCGGACGAATGGCTATCAAATGGCTATCCATGGGAGCTGATACGACCTGAATATACGATGCCCGTATGCGTGTACGGTCATTTGCGTAAAAACTATCAGCCGGGACGAGGAGCTGAGGATGTCTGGGATGGATTTCAAGTATTTGAAGCCGTTCCGTATGATGTTCCAGTCATCGGTTATCATGTGAATACGGTTAATATGTTGCGCCTTTGGAAATCACAACCTTCTGAAGGGTTCCGATTAGATGTATTCAATCAGGGCGATTATGTGCGCGCGGTTGAAGAAAAAAATTGGGCTGAAAACGTCTCTAAAGTACTCTACCCTTCCGATTTTACCTATGCTGGAAAAGAACTTCGTTTGATTCAGGAATATTTTCTAGCGTCTTGCTCGGTACGCGATATTTTGAGGCGATACAAAAAAAATCATAGTACATTTGATCAGCTAGCGGAAAAAAATGTTATTCAATTGAACGACACCCACCCTACGCTTGCCATTGTTGAGCTCATGCGTCTTTTGCATGATGAAGAACAGATCCCCTGGGATCGGGCATGGGAAATTACAACCCAAACCTTCTGTTACACCAACCACACCCTATTAGCAGAAGCATTAGAAAAATGGAGTGTAGATCTATTAACAAGAGTTCTGCCACGGCATATGCAAATTATATTCGAAATTAATCATCGGTTTCTTCAACAGGTCGAAATTAAACTACCAGGGCAAAGTGAAAAAATGAGAGACCTTTCGATTATTGAAGAAGGTGATAATCAGATGGTTCGGATGGCTAATTTATGCGTTGTTGGATCGAATCGCGTAAATGGAGTCTCGGCATTGCACTCCGAGTTACTTCGTACGAAAACCATGCCGGCTTTTGATGAGGTATATCCCGGTAAGTTCTGCAATGTAACGAACGGAATTACTCACCGAAGATGGCTAATTAAATCAAACCCCGAACTCTCTGATTTGATCTCTTCTCATATTGGAAATGATTGGAAGTACGACCTGAATGCTTTAAAAGACTTTGAATCCATGGCAAAAGACACTTCCGTTCAAAACGATTTTTTAGCGATTAAAAAAGCAAAAAAAGAAGAATTAGCGGCCTACATTCAAGAGAAAACTGGTTATTCGGTTCATCCAGACTCTATATTCGACGTCCAAATCAAACGACTCCACATGTATAAACGCCAACTGCTTAAAGCCATGCATATCATCTATCTTTACCAGAAAATAAAAGCAGATCCATCCATTGAGATTCAATCAAGAACCTTTATCTTTGCTGCCAAAGCAGCTCCAGCCTATCTGATTGCCAAGTCGGTGATTAAACTGATTAATTCGATGGCAGAACATATTAACAACGATTCTGATGTTGCTGGACGCTTAAAGATCATTTTCTTGCCGGATTACAATGTTTCATTGGCCGAAAAAATCATACCAGCAGCGGATGTGTCTGAGCAGATTTCAACCGCTGGCCTTGAAGCATCAGGTACAGGCAATATGAAGCTCTCCCTGAATGGTGCCCTGACGGTTGGCACATGGGATGGAGCCAATATTGAGATTGCTCAACATGTAGGTGAAGATAATATCTTTATTTTTGGCAAGCGCACCGAAGAACTACAAAAGATGAGAGAAGAAGGATACGATCCGTGGAGCGTTGCTGAATCTTCAGAAGATCTGATGCGAGTACTAGAAGCCATTCGAGATAATGACTTTAATAAAAACAGTCCCGATCTATTTAGAGAACTTTATCATGAACTAACCGATCATGGTGACTTCTATTTCTATCTGGCTGATTTTGAAGAATATATTTTATGCAATGATGCTGTTGATACACTCTATAAAGAACCAAATCGATGGGCCGAAAAAGCGTTGCTGAACGTAGCGCGTATGTCTTGGTTCAGCTCGGATCGCTCGATTCAAGATTACAGTGATCAGATTTGGCATCTTAAGAAAACGTCGATTGAATTAGATTAGGCGAAGGATTAATCCCCTTGAATTTATTTCTGTAGGTGTTCTGCCAATAACGTGGTTCTGTTCTTCGAGAGTGTCTGGGAGACGGCAAGCTGAAGTGCTTTTGTTGTACCAACTAAAATAGCTAATTTTTTTGCGCGCGTTATCGCTGTATAAATTAATGTACGTTGCAACATGATGTAATGCTGGGTATGTAATGGAATGATAACGGCGGGATATTCGCTTCCCTGGCTCTTATGAATGGTGATGGCATACGCATGTAAGAGAGAATCAAGTTCTCGAACATCAAACAGAATGGAGCGATTTTCAAAACGAATCGATACTTCAGACGCTTCGAGATCGATCGTTTCGATATAGCCCAAATCTCCATTGTAGATCTCTTTGTCATAATCGTTTTCAGTTTGCATCACTCGATCACCACATCGAAAAATCGTGCCAAATCGTTCAACTTGATCCCCTGTTGGATTCAATGACTGTTGCATGGTCGCGTTTAAATTGCGGGCACCTAATGCCCCTTTTTGCATGGGCGTTAAGATTTGAATCTCTTCCATTGGCTTCATGCCAAATCTTTTTGGAATCGATTCGCGCACCAGTTTTGCAATCATAGCAACAGCAACTTCTGGCTCTTCGGATTCAATAAAATAACAATCTGAAGATTCACCATCTTTTGGAAATTGAGGCATATGCCCCTGATTAATTGCATGGGCATTGGTTATAATTTTACTGCTTGCCGCTTGTCTAAACACTTCGCTTAGATGCGATACCGTAAACTGATTAGATGAAATGATGTCTTGCAGAATTCGACCGGGTCCGACGGATGGAAGCTGATCGGCATCACCCACAAATAAGATCGCAGCATGAAGAGGTACCGCATTAACGAGTTGAAAAGCCAATGGAAGGTCAATCATGCTGCACTCATCAATAATCAACACATCACATTCCAATGGATTATCGGAACGATGAACAAAGCCACCTGTGCCCGGATTGTACTGCAATAATCGATGGATGGTCTTCGCTTCCATCCCTGTACTTTCACTCATTCTTTTTGCCGCTCGTCCCGTTGGTGCGCAGCATAAAACTCTCATTTTTTTTGCACGCAAAATCATTAATATGGATTGAACAAGTGTGGTTTTTCCGACGCCAGGACCTCCGGTAACGACGGCAACTTTAGAACGGATAGACTGACGTAACGCTTTTTGCTGTGAGGTTGCTAATTCAAATCCGCTTCGTTCTGCTACCCAGTCAATCGCGCGGTCCAAATCAATTTCCGGACATGGATGATCTCCCCCATTAATTTGTTTAAGACGGGCAGCTAAACCGCATTCTGCTTGATAGAGCGTGGGTAAATAAATAAGAGCACCATGTTCGGCATTTTCGACTGAAATAAGTTGTCCTGCTTGAATGGAAGCATCCAACGATGATGCCAGTCGAGAGGTGTCGACTTCCAATAATTCAGCGGCCTTTGAGATCAGATCATTTCTCGGATAAGCACAATGACCCTGGAGCGTGATCTCATTCAAGGTGTACTCTAGACCTGCTCGGGCACGAAGAGGAGCCTCTTTGGTAATGCCCAGTTTCATTGCGATGCCATCGGCCATTAAAAAACCAATACCTCGAATATCTCTGGCTAAGCAGTATGGGTCGCGCTGTAGAACTTCGATGGCTCGTTCGCCATACTTTTTATGAATTCGAAATGCTTTTGATGTGCTAATACCATGACTGAAGAGAAACGACATAATTTGCCGAATACTCTTTTGTTCATCCCACGCCTGTTTGATACGTTCTTTTCGAAGTTTACCAATGCCCTCTACTTGTAGAAGTTTAGCTGAATTATTTTCGATAACATCAAAAACATCCCGGCCAAATTTTTTCACTAATCGTGAGGCATATTCTTTACCTATCCCTTTTACTAAATCGGAAGCTAAATATTTTTCTATACCTTCTAGGGTATCCGGGCGCGTTGTTCGCATGTTTTCAGCTTTAAATTGTCGCCCATGTCTAGGATCGTTAAACCACTCTCCATCTGCTGTAAGCCACTCACCTTCGTTCACATTTGGGGAAGAGCCTGTGACGGTTGCGAGCTCTTTTTGCGAGCGAATTTTGACTCGTAACACACAAAAGCCATTCTCTTCGTTAAGAAAAACAACCCGCTCTATTTGTCCATCAAGTTTATCCATTGCATCTATTCATTTTTTCGGAAACTCTCCTAATAAGCGAATTTCACGATGGAGGTTTAAATTAAACTTTTCTTTCACAGCTTGCTTCATCTTTTCTGAAAGACGATAGATGTCTGCGGCGGTCGCACCCGCATCAGCAATAATAATATTGGCATGTTTGGCATATATAGATGCGTTGCCTTGGGAGAATGATTTAGCACCCGCTTCTTCGAGAAACCAACCAGCTGCTTGTCTGCGTCCGGCAGATGAGGTGGGTTCAATATTGCGGAAAACGCTACCGGCACAGGGCTCTGTTTTCCAATTAGGATGTTTCTCCCGCCGAAGTTTTAAAATTTCATCACGTTGTTTTTCTGCTTCAACTTTATCTACTTCAGTAACTGTCAATTCGGCCCGTAAAAGAATCTCTCGGCTCTCTTTAAGTACCGATGAACGATACGCAAAACACAATTCATCATGACTAACCCATCGTCTAATCCCATCATAAGAGAGTAGTTCCGCTCGCTGTAATACATCTCCAATCTGTTCTCCAAATGCGCCTGCATTGCCCACAATAGCGCCGCCAACGGTTCCCGGGATGCCACTTAAATAGCCTAGATCTCCGAGGCCGAGTTCAAGGGATCGGATCACTAATTTATCTAGGAGCATCTCACCACCTACCGTGATTATATTTTCCGTCTGTTTAATGGAAGAGGCTTCTTCATTGCAAAATCGAACGATTATTTGCTTAACGCCCTTATCCGAAACCAAAAGATTAGTTCCCTGACCGACGACTAAAAAGGATTGCTGTTTTTGGTTTAAGTAACGAATCGTCTCAATAAGCTCATTCAAGGTTCGACACTGAATTAAAGCTGGGGTGCGACCCCCTACTTGAAAACTCGTATATTGAGAAAGAGGCGCATCTGGAATCGTATCAAAGCGGTCCACTAATTCGTTAATAATCTGGGAATTGGATTTCGTTTCTCTCATAAAAAGACTGGTAAATGTAATCTAGGTTCACCAGATTTCCAAGCATCGCTATGCATGAGATTACTTCCCAGTCAAATCCACTCGTTAAACGCCTTCGCAAACTCGCAACGCAGCGAAAAGCGCGAGAGGCCGAAAGTGTCTTTTTAATCGAAGGGTGGCGCTCTCTTAAAGGACTACTCCGTCATGCTTCAGATACCTATGAAATTGAATTCATAGCCTATTCAGATTCTTTTGTTGCTCCTGAGCCCTACCCCGAAGAGGTTAAGCGAATCCAATTTTCTGCTTCTATTTTTGAGAGTTTTTCTGATTTGGAGCAAAGTCCAGGTATATTAACGGTCGTTAAGAGAAAAGATACGCCTCCAAATTGGTCTTCCTATACCCGTATGCTTTTACTCGATCGTATCCGTGATCCTGGCAACCTTGGAACGCTGATTCGCTCTGCTGTTGGCGCTGGATTTGATGCTATCCTTCTTTATGGATCGTGTGTGGATGAGACTAATTTAAAAACCTTGCGTGCCAGCATGGGGACATTTCCCTTTATACCTATTCATTCCGTTTCATCGGTTGAGCTTACTTCTCTGCTAGATAACCATTCCATCAATCTAGTAGGACTGGTTTGTAATGGTGAAGAAGCTCTTAGTCAGATAACGATTCAAACGCCCTATATTCTCGCTGTTGGATCTGAGGCCAATGGGCTCGATTTAGAATTACTCGATCAATGTGATCAATGTGCAACGATTTTAATTCAACCCGAGTGTGAGTCGTTGAATGCGGCTATCGCAGGCAGTATTGCGATGTTTGCATTGCGATAAAAAAGGTGGTGGGCGATGACGGACTCGAACCGCCGACCCTCTCGGTGTAAACGAGATGCTCTAGCCAACTGAGCTAATCGCCCCCAAAAAAGAGCCGACATCGTAGCGTTTACCGTCAATGAGTCAAGACCCTTAGCGAAAAAAGAAGATTTATCGTTTTTGTTGTAGAAAACGGATTGCTTCAATGGTTCGTTGATTCTGCTTTAAGGTGCCTACTGTGATGCGTATATGATCCGGTAAATCGTATCCATCAAGGGGACGTACGCTCACTTTTTCTTTTTGTAAATCTTCAAACCAACTGCGCCCTTCACCTGTTTTTACCAAAACAAAATTGGCGGCTGAGGGAACCGTTTCGAAGCCTATTTTCTCAAGTTCATTTATTAAAAATTGGCACCCTTGCTGTGTGAGTTGGGATGTTTTCTCAAGGTATTCAGCATCATCAATCGCTGCCATTGCTGCCACTTGTGCCATGGCATTCACATTGAAGGGTTGTCTAACGCGGTTTAAACGTTCAATCAACTTCTGATTCGCAACCCCATACCCAATCCGTAGACCAGCTAAACCATATCCCTTTGAAAACGTTCTAAGAACGATTACATTTTCAATGCCTTCTCGAATGAAAGAAAGCGAATCACCTCTTAAATGCTTAGGCATGATTTCAATATAAGCTTCATCGATAATAACCATGACATGCTTGGGTACCGATCGAACAAATTGAATTAGAGCTTCTGGATCAACCGCCGTTCCCGTTGGATTATTTGGATTAACAAGAGCGATTAATTTGGTATCGGGCGTAATGGCATCTAGCATGGCATCAAGGTCATGTGTGTATGCTTGCATCGGAACCTTAATGAGTTCCCCTTGATAGAGCTTTGTTGCCAATGCATAAACGGCAAAAGCTTGTTCTGCCATAACTAAGGATTTACCGGGTTCTAGAAATAGATGGGCAAGAAATACGATCAGCTCATTACTTCCATTTCCAAAAAGGATCTGATCACTCTGAACTTGTAAATGCTGTGCTAAGTGATGCCGTAGATAAAAGCTTCCTCCGTCAGGATATCGATGCATCTCTGCTATATTTTTTTGCATCGCTTCAATGGCTTTAGGCGATGGTCCCCACTCATTCTCATTTGAGGCGACTTTAATGATCGAATCAAGATCGTTAAAGCCAAGCTCTCGAGCTACCTCCTCGATGGGTTTCCCGGGTTCATAAACCTTTAAATGATCAATCCATGATTTCATGCGTTTGTATCAATATGGGGTGCTAATTCACGACAACGATCAATGATCGGGGGCAAAACTTCAATGAGGCGTTGCACATCTCGTTCTGTCGTTTGTTTGCCTAAACTAAACCGGATGGCACCACTGAGATGTGTGGATGCAACGCCCATGGCTTTTAAAACATGAGAGGCTTCCAGCGATCCCGATTCGCATGCGGAGCCAGTGGAAACATAAATTTGTTGATCATCAAGCATAAACAAGATGGCTTCTCCATCCAGCCTTTCAAAACTAATGTTACTTGTGTTAGGCAAGCGGTCTACGTCTCCACCATGTAAAACGGCGCCTTTGCATGTAGCCAGTACTCCCTTTTCTAATTGATCTCTGAGGCTATTTATACGTATGGCATCCGTCTCCATTGAGGTAGCTGCTAATTCACATGCCTTTCCAAACCCGATGATCGCTGGCACATTCTCTGTGCCTGCTCGACGAGCTCGTTCTTGATGTCCACCAATCATATGAGGAGTCATGCGCGTACCTCGCCGAACATACAGCGCTCCAATCCCTTTAGGACCATAAATCTTATGCCCAGATATAGAGAGCATTTGAATAGGAAAATCTTGAATCCGAATGGAACGTTTACCTGCCATCTGAACAGCATCCGTATGAAAGAGAGCACCGTGTTCCGCAGCCCGCTCAGCGAGAGTCGAAATGGGATTGATGACACCAGTTTCATTATTGGCCCACATCAGTGAAATGAGGGGGTTGGTTGTTGTCTTTAAAAGGTCATCAAAGGCATTCAAGTCGGGCAATCCATTCTTATCAACCACTATCCAATGAACTGAGCCTCCCTCACTCTCTCGGTGTTGTGCTGGGCCTATAATAGCGGCATGTTCAGTGGGACTTGTAATTAGGGAAGTGGATTTAGTAGCTTGAGATAGAGCGCCGTGAATTACGGTGTTATTTGATTCAGTGGCTCCACTTGTGAAGATAATCTCACTTGGCTCTTCTGCCCCAATGAACGCAGCTACCTGTTCACGAGCTCGATCAACAGCCCGACGAACTTGATTGCCAACACCGTGTGCACTTGATGGATTTGCCCATGCTTCGTGCCAAAACGGCATCATCGCATCAATCACCGCAGGGTCTGTGGGTGTAGTCGAATTATAATCGAGATAAACAGAGCTCTCCATAATGGGTCAATCGCCTCGTTAACTTAATTCAAGCATCGCTTCAATGGAACGGCGTGCTCGTTTAGATATATCTTCGGGCACTGTTATATGATGTTGCATATCTTGCAATGCCCATAAGACCTTTTCTACATCAATTTTTTTCATGTTAGGGCAAAGGGCTCGATCACTTACGGAATAAAACTTTTTCTCGGGATTCTCATTTCGAAGTCGATAAAGCAACCCCATCTCGGTTGCTACAATAAACTCCATCTCATCCGAGTTCTTTGCATGTGTAATCATCTGCCCGGTTGAGAGCAAATAATCGGATACATCCCTAATATTTTGCGGGCATTCGGGGTGTGACATCACCTTTGCATTCGGGTGATCTTGCTTTTCACGAACGATATCGCGATCTCGAATACGAGAATGAGTTGGACAGTAGCCATCCCAAATAATCATCTCACGACCCAATTGTTCCTGCACGTAATGACCTAAATGGGTGTCTGGAACAAATAAGATTTCCTTATCTTCCGGTACGGATTGGACTATTTTCATTGCATTTGATGAGGTACAGCACAAATCGGTTTCAGCCTTCACCGCTGCCGAACTATTCACATAAGCAATGACAACACAATCCGGGTGTTCCTTCTTTCGAGCGCGAAGTTGATCTGCCGTAATCATATCTGCCATGGGGCATCCGGCAAATTGATCGGGAAGTAAAATGGTCTTTTCAGGACTAAGAATAGCAGCCGTTTCTGCCATAAAGTGAACCCCACAAAACACAATCACTTCTTCATCTAGTTCTGCCGCTTTACGGCTCAACTCGAGTGAATCACCGGTAAAATCAGCTAATGCTTGAACTTCATCCGGTTGATAATTGTGCGCAATAATTACAGCACTACGTTCTTTCTTTAGCGCATTAATTTCTTCAATTAGGCTCATCGTTCCTCCGTATAAAACCGAGCAAATCTGCGAAATATTTAATCATATGAAAACAAAAAACCGCAAAAACTAAAGCAATCTCATCCAATCATTTCATGATGAACTTTCGGTTTTTACAATTTTGGGCGTCATGGATGGATGAATTTACTGCAGTTAGAAATCTCAATCGGCTCGTCAAGAAGTCAGAAAATACATGATGATCCTAAAAATACAGAAGATATGAAGTCTCTTATGTCGCTCATTCGCCATTAACGATTCAATATCTAAAAAAACAAATTGCTTATGCGGATTTCCCATTGATGCCGATCAATAATTGCCTCTATAATCTGGCCTCTTTAGGAGAAATGATGTCGACAAAAAAGGAAACTCCCATGATGGCGCAATACCGGTCAATCCGCCGGTCCTTGCCTGAAGAAATTATTCTTTTCTTCCGTTTGGGTGATTTCTACGAAATGTTTTTTGATGACGCAGTCCGAGCAGCGAGCATTCTCGATATTACTCTAACGAAACGGAATGAAGTTCCCATGTGTGGAGTGCCTTATCATGCAGCAGCTTCATATCTCGAACAACTTATCAAAGCCGAAGTCAAAGTGGCTATCTGCGAACAGGTAGAAGACGCTAGCCAAGCAAAAGGTGTGGTACGCCGGGAGGTGACACGAATTGTAACACCGGGAACGATCATCGATGAAATGAGGCTCGATGATAGAACTAATAATTATATATCGGCACTCTTCCAAGCGATTGATGGTGCGCTAGGTTTGGCTATGCTTGATTTATCAACGGGTGCCTGTTGGATCGAAGAACCCAAAGATATTTCATTAGTTGTAACTATTATGGAGCGCTATCAACCCAGTGAGTGTCTTCTATCAGAGGAACAAGTTTCTCTTTTTGAATCGGTTGTTCAGCAATCGATTACAGCGTGCGAGCATTGGCAATTCGAATTCGGGAATGCAGAAGATCGTATTCTTCGCCATTTTAATACGCCCTCGCTTGAGGGCCTTGGACTTGCCCAGTCAGGCGTTTCACTTTCCGCGCTTGGAGCTCTAATGAATTATGTCCAGCTAATGCTCCATCGAGACTTATCTCATTTGCAAGCGATTCAGTTTAGACAATCAGAAGAGGCCCTTTTTTTGGATGAAACAACAATAACCAATCTGGAACTTGTAACCCCCCTTTACACGCATCGGTCTGCTCAAAAAAACACGGTGTTGCAAGTGATTGATACAACCTGTACGCCCATGGGAGCTCGTTTAATTCGAGAATGGTTATTACGGCCTCTCAATCAATTAACTGAAATAAACCAACGGCAAGACTCAATCGAACGTTTGATACACCAGCAAACTTTGCTTTCTGAACTGCGTACATTTTTAAAAGAAATACGTGATATGGAACGGGTCATGACACGTATCGGTTCAGCCAGTTCAAATAATCCGCGAGAGTTGCAAACACTATCACGGGCACTTCAACAAATACCTCCTTTAAAAAAGCTACTTTCCAATCAAGGAACTCAGCTTGAGGTGTCAGCCGATCATCTTGAGGCGATACCCTCTCTCACGGATAAAATTAATTATGCGATCAAAGAGAAAGCACCGCTTCATCTTCGTGATGGTGGCGTTATTAAAGATGGGTTTAATATTGAACTAGATGAGCTTCGTGAAGCTGCATCGAGCGGACGTTCATGGTTGGCTACTTTTCAAGCTGAGGAAGCAAAGAGAACAGGCATTAAAACGTTAAAAGTACGTTTTAATAAAGTTTTTGGATATTATATCGAAATTAGTAAATCGCAGTTAGATCGCGTTCCAGATCACTATCAACGTAAGCAGACCTTAACAAATGCTGAACGTTATGTTGTGCCAGAATTAACCCAATATGCTGATCGTATTTTGGGTGCTGAAGAACGAGCAATCGCACTCGAACAAGATCTCTTTCAAGCTCTAAAAAACGAGACTTTACAGTACCTTCAAACGGTACAACATAATGCTCAACAAATTGCGTATATAGATGTTATTGCATCCCTTGCTGAACGCGCATTAACCCTTGATTATGTTCGTCCTGTCATGTCGAAAGAGACCGATATACAGATTAAGGAGGGTCGACATCCGGTAGTTGAACAACTCATGGAAAATGAACGTTTTGTTCCGAATGATTCGATCTTAAATCAGGATGATCATCAGTTAATTTTAATAACAGGACCCAACATGGCGGGCAAATCAACCTATATTCGACAAGTTGCGCTTATTACCATTCTTGCGCACATGGGCTCCTTTGTACCTGCTCGTGAAGCGAAGATAGGTCTTGTGGATCGAGTTTTTACCCGTGTGGGTGCAAGTGATGATCTCGCCCGCGGTCGCTCTACGTTTATGGTAGAAATGCAAGAGACAGCTAATATCCTTAATCAAGCCACCGATCGCAGTTTAATCATTCTTGATGAAATCGGACGAGGCACAAGCACATACGATGGAATTAGTATTGCATGGTCAGTTGCTGAATTTTTAACGAAAGACACTTCCTTCTTGCCACGTACCCTCTTTGCCACGCATTACCATGAACTCACGGACTTAGCCGATACGCTCTCACGAATAAGAAATTATAGCGTAGCGGTAAGAGAGCAAGGGAAGAAAATTACATTTCTAAGAAAAATTATCCCGCAAGCTGCCGATAAAAGTTACGGCATACAAGTGGCTCGCTTAGCTGGTTTGCCAGGTATCGTCGTAGAGCGGGCTGAATCAATTCTTGCCTCGTTGGAACAGACAGGACAACCCGAAACAACAGCCCTTCGTGCCGTACGGAAGCGTCAGCCAAAAATGGCTCAGAATCAAAACCAACTTGATTTACTCTAGCTCTTTCACTAAAACATACGAGATACAGGAATTATCGAATTTAGCTGCTCTTAGTAACGTGATGGGGATTTACATATGATAAATCGAATAAATCAGTTGGCCATGCTACTTGGTCTCATATTTATTTTACTTTGCTCGATGCGGACCATGAGCTCGCCGGAGTTTTGGTCTCACTTAGCTCAGGCTGAACAAGGCACACAACTCTCCTGGATACAATCTGATGCAATACCACATGTATCTCATCTATATGATTCGCTTTTACATACATGCTGGAAAGCAGGTGGAGCAATGTTCGTTACACTACTCAATAGCCTCGCCTTACTCATCTCCTTTGGTCTACTCATTCGCGTGGCAGCTCCTTGGGGTAATTTACTTTCTCAAAGTTTCGCACTGCTTATTTCTGGACATCTGATCTTTCGTTCTGTCGAAGTAGGTCCTGGCTCTGTGATGGTGTTGTTTATAGCTCTTTTCAGCTATATACTTACCTATGTTAATAAACGGATAGTGCTTTATGGAGCTCTTGTGGTTCTGCAAATTTTATGGACCCAGATGCATGTGAGTTTTCTTTTTGGGCCTACATTGGTCGCTATTGCCGCAATTGCTCATGCCAAATCAAACCCATCCAAAACGAAACAAACACCCATTCATTTAGTATATCTGATTCCCCTTTTACTGATTGTATCGTTGATACATCCTGCCGGAGTGGGCGTCTATTCGCATACTTTCGACACGATCACCTCTCCAAATCCAATTTATTGGTTTTCAATTATGAGTGATTTTTTTCAAGTGGAGTCTGTTAAACCAATGCTTCTTTTCGTGATCGTATTGAGTGCAGCGGGTCTCATTACGCTGAAAAAAAATCTTCCGAAATATCATACTATTTTAACCGTAATAGGTATTTCGTTACTTTGGACCTCTCCAAAAATGAGCCTA
>ERZ802830.2695-NODE-2695-length-15760-cov-11.4973_pt1 | contig 15760 bp, 18 predicted proteins | sample MGYA00345654_ERZ802830 | MGnify/ENA primary metagenome ERZ802830 (study PRJEB30503, sample SAMEA104212375) | marine metagenome | biome: Westerlies Biome; feature: [SRF] surface water layer (ENVO:00010504) within the epipelagic zone...; material: water...
CCAGATGACCTTTTCCTAAACCACCAATGGCAGGATTACATGACATTTCTCCTATAGTATTTTTATTGTGAGTGAATAGGGCAGTGTTAACTCCAAGTCGTGCAGTAGCTGCTGCTGCTTCACAGCCTGCATGTCCTCCACCAATTACTACTACATCAAAAGATAAATCTTTTTTCATGATGTAAATTTATATTCGATTAAAATATTTACAAGATTTGAGTTTTTTTTCTTAAATAAGCGTTATTTATCAACGAAATTAGCTAAAAAACGGCTAAAAATTAAGGAAAATCGCTATTATTTTCCAATACAAAAATCGTTGAAAATGCTACCTAATATCTCCTCTACATCGACTTTTCCAACAATCATGCCTAAATGTCTTGTTGCTAACCTTAAATCTTCTGCTGCCTTATCAAAATCTTTTTTATCATTTTTTTTCAAAAAATTTTTCAGATGATCTGAGCTCTGTATCAAGTGTTGTCTATGCCTCTCTCTAGTAATCAGAATATCTTCTTCGGATATAAATTTATTTTTTAATTGATCTTTTATTTTTGAAATTAATATATCTATGTTTGAATTATCTTTTAATGAAATTAAAACATGATTAAATTTGGAAATATCGGTATCTAATTTTTCCTTTATGAGATCTGATTTATTAACTACTAAAATAGCATCATTTTTTAACAGATCATTCAAAAATCCCCTTAAATCAACGTTTTTAACGTCAACTACCACTAATTTTAAGTCAGCATTTTCAGCTTTTTTAAGAGATAATTTGATTCCTTTTTTTTCAATTTCGTCTTTTGAATCTCTTATACCTGCTGTATCAGAAATAATAACAGGATACCCATCTATATTTAAATGTGTTTCAACAACATCTCTAGTGGTGCCAGCAATCTCAGACACTATAGCAACCTCTCTATTTGATAAGTTATTTAATAAACTTGATTTGCCCGCGTTAGTTGGTCCGATGATTGCAATTTTAAAACCTTCACGAATTATTTCTCCCACCTTTTGATCATCTAAAATTTTATTTATTTCGTTTAGAACTTCTGAGGTATCATTTTTAATTTTTTTTAAATTTTCTTCTGGTAGATCTTCTTCAGGAAAATCTATCTTGGCTTCTATAAATGATAAAATTTTTAACAATTTTTCTCTAAGCTGATTAAATTTCTCAGAAGACTTTCCCTTCATTACTTTTATAGCTTGAAGTCTCTGAATTTCAGTTTCTGCTGATATCAAGTCACCAATACTTTCAGCTTTTAACAAATTTATTTTACCATTTTGAAAAGCAAGTTTAGTAAACTCTCCTGGTTCAGCTAACCGGCAATTTTTTATTATGGATATTTCCTTTTGGACAGCCAGAACTACAGATTTACCTCCATGGACATGAATTTCGGCCATATCTTCTCCTGTGTAGCTCTCAGGACCAGGAAACCAGATAATAATCCCCTCATCTATAAGCTCAGAAGTGTTGATATTGTTTATTTTTCGAAGAGTGGCTAATCTTGGTGGTGGTAATCCCCCATTTGTAAGGCGTTTAACAACTTCTGATGTCTCAGGACCAGAAATTCTAATTATAGCAATTCCAGCAACACCAGGTCCGGTAGATAATGCATATATTGTCATCTAAATTTTGATTAATTATACACATCTTTCAATAATTTAAAAAAATTATTTGAAAATTTTTTTATATCAAAAAGTGGGGATGATAAACAAGAAGAATAAATTTTATTGCTTATTTTTGATAAAAGAATCTTATCTTCTGCAAGATTTTTTGCCTTTGAAATATAATCATCCTCATTTTCAGCAATTAATTCTTCTAAATTTAAATTTTTATTTATAGACTCACCACATCTTGATTTAAAATTAAAGCCTTTCATCGTTAATACAGGTACACTCATCCATATAGCTTCGAAAGAAGTTGTAACACCGTTGTATGGAAATGTATCCAGAGCTATATCTATATTGTTATAAAGTTCTAAATGATCGTTATATGTATCTTCGTGATCCAAAAATATAATTGATTTATCAACACCATTTTTTTTAAATAATTCATACAATCTTTTCTTTGTTTGAATTCTTGTTGAGGTTTTCAATATTAATTTTGAATTTTTGATTTTTTTTATTATATTTGACCAAGTTTTTACTACCTGTTCATTAATTTTATTAAAATTATTGAAAGACCCAAACGTTATAAAACCATTTTTAATATGGGGAAAAATTTTTTCCTTTCTTTTTATTGTAAGTCCAGAGTGTGCATTCCAAATTTCAGGTAAATAAAGTATTTTTTCAGAATAAAATTCTTTTTCTTTTTCATATATTAAATTTTTATCTGCAATAATATAATCCATATTTCTTATTCCTAAAGTATTACAATAACCCAACCAAAGTATTTGGATAGGAGCTATTCTAAGATTTAGCAACTCAATCCTTTGCTCTGATGTTACTCCCATCAAATCTATTAAAATATCAATATTTAAATCTTTTAACGAATTAAGTGCCTCAATATCATTAAAATTACTAATATTTATACTTTCATCTACTTTTTTTGAAAATTCTTCAAAAGTTTTATCATCAGCTTCCTGGTTACTAATTAAAACTATTGAAAAATTTTCTTTATCATAATCCTCCAAAATTCCTTTTAAAAAATAAGTAATTGAATGCTCACCTCTTAAGTCTGCAGATAAAAAGCCAATTTTAATTTTTTCTTTTTTTGATTTAATATTTTTTTGTGATTGTTCAACTTCATTTGCGGCTGTCTGGCTATCTAAAAATTTTCCATATTCATAAAATTTTTTTTGTGACCAATCTCTTTGAAAATTTTTAAAATATATGTACGAACAAAGATTGCCTACTGTAAAATCTTTTTTTTTTAAAATATCTTCATATAAAACCACTATATTATCAACATCATTTAGCCGTCTAAAGACTCTGATCATTTCAATTATAAGTTTTTTATCATATTTCCAAAAATTTATTGCTTCATCAAAATTTTTAAAAACTTTTTCTAAGATTAAATCAGAGTTATCTAAATCATAGAGATCAACACTAGTTTTAATAAAGTTTTGGAGGCAGATTAGCCCATTTTTAGTCTCCTTTTCTTTAATATATCCCTTTTCAAAATCTCGTAATCCTGAAATTAAATTATCTTTATCTTTTTTATTTTTATTTACTTTTGAAGCTCCAAGAAGATTTAAAATGCCTGAAGATTTATCTTTATCTTTAATGGAGCTCTCAACTAAAATCTCAACTTCAGAGAATTTTTTTTCTTCAAATAGTTTTTTTAATTGTGATTTAAGATCCTGAGACAAGACCATTTTATAAAACCTTAAGAAGGTTTGTTCATTGAATTAAAAAAGTCAGCATTATTTTTTGTGTCTTTTAATTTAGAACTGATAAATTCTATAGCATCCATTGTGCCCATTGGAGCAATAATTCTTCTAAGAACATTCATTTTTTGTAGGTCATTCTTATCAAATAATAGTTCCTCTCTTCTAGTTCCAGATTTTGTGATATCAATAGCAGGGTAAATTCTTTTGTCTGCAATTTTTCTATCAAGCACAGTCTCACTATTTCCTGTTCCCTTAAATTCCTCAAAAATTACTTCATCCATTCTACTTCCCGTATCAATTAGAGCTGTAGATATAATTGTAAGCGACCCACCTTCCTCTATATTTCTGGCAGCACCAAAAAATCTTTTGGGTCTTTGAAGAGCATTTGCATCTACACCTCCAGTTAAAACTTTACCTGAACTCGGTATTACAGCATTATAAGCTCTTCCTAATCTAGTAATAGAGTCTAAAAGTATGACAACATCTTTTTTGTGTTCTGTTAATCTTTTGGCTTTTTCGATGACCATTTCAGCAACAGCAACATGTCTTTGGGCTGGCTCATCAAAAGTTGAACTAATAACTTCGCCCTTAACTGTTCGTTGCATGTCCGTTACTTCCTCTGGTCGCTCGTCAATTAATAACACGATTAAATAACACTCTGGATAATTCTTGGCTATTGAATTTGCAATACTCTGTAAAATCATTGTTTTACCCGCTTTAGGTGGTGAAATAATTATTGATCTTTGACCTTTACCTATTGGACTTACAAGATCAATCAATCTTGGTGTCAAATCTTGTTTTTTGTCCAGTTTGACAGCTTCAACTTCCATAACAAGTTGTTTATCAGGATATAGTGGGGTTAAGTTATCGAATGCTATTTTGTGTCTAGATTTTTCAGGTTCTTCAAAATTTATTTTACTTACTTGTAAAAGAGCAAAATATCTTTCACCTTCTTTTGGAGCTCTCACAGGCCCTTCCACAGTGTCACCTGTTCTTAAACCAAATTTTCTTATTTGACTTGGGCTTACATAGATATCATCTGGCCCAGGCAAATAATTCGACTCCATTGCCCTCAAAAACCCAAATCCATCCTGTAATAACTGTAATACACCCGCACCAGTAATTTCTTCTTTTTCTGCAACTTTTTTTAATATAGCAAAAAGAATTTCTTGTTTTCTTAAGGTGCTAGCATTTTCTATGCCCAGCTCTTCTGCTTGAGTTATAAGCTGTTCTGATGATTTTAGTTTTAGTTCTTGAATGTTCATGATTAAAAATTATTAAGGACTTAATAACACTTTGAATATATATACTATTTTAAATAGTTCAACCCTAGATTGGCTTAAAAATTACTATAAAAACTATTAAAATTAACAGTAATGTCGGTATTTCATTAATATAACGGTAAAATCTTGAGGTCTTTTTATTTTGATCTAATTTAAATTGATTGAGCAAGTGTCCAAGATAAAAGTGATATGTTGTTAATATCAGCACCAAGATTAACTTTAATTGAAGCCACAAACTAGCCAATTGATCAAAGCCCGTTTCATGGATTAACACAAAACCAAATAACCAGCTTAATACCATGGCTGGAGTCATGATATAATAAAATAATTTTCGTTCCATTGTTTTAAATACATCTGTAACAATCTCATTTTTGTTTTCTGAATGATAAACAAATATTCTGGGCAAATATAATAGCCCAGCCATCCAAGAAATAACGGCTATTAAATGTAAACTTTTAAATAATAAATAACTATTCATAGCGTAAACATGGGCATTTTTTAAACCGATTTGGACATTGTGTTTTTGGCGGGTAAAGCTCTTCATTTAAGATATAGTCTTGTTTATTAATTATTAAATTAGACATTGCCCTTATATAATTTTCATTAATTCCTAGTGCCGGAACTCTTGTATAATTCTTACAACCATTTTTAATAGCTAATTCTTTGTACTCTATATCTAGCTCAACCAGGGTTTCAGAATGTTCAGATACAAATGCGACTGGAACCAAAACAATATGTTTTCCTACTTTTGAATTTTCAACAATAATATCTTCGGTGGAGGGTCCAATCCATTTCAATGGTCCAACTCGACTTTGATAGCCTAGTATCCAATCTAAATTTTTGATATTCAAAGACTTAACGATCATATTAACCGATTGTTCTACTTGCCATTGATATGGATCTCCTTTTTTAATATTTTTTTCAGGTAGTCCATGTGCAGAAAATATTAACTTAAAACTTTTTAAATTCTCAATTTTTTTCAATATTTCTACTTTATGTGCCTCAATAAAATTGTCATCTGTTGGGTAACAACAAATTGTGCTGGTTTTGACTTTAAAGTTATTTTTTAAACAAACATCATTCCATTCCTTTATAGACGAACCAGATGTTGCTGCTGAATATTGTGGATAAAGAGGCATTAAAATTATTTCATCAGGATTATAATTAATTACCTCTTTAACAATATTTTCTGCTCTTGGGTGCCAACATCTCATAACTATAAAACATTTATAATCAGTTAAACTATCGTCTACATTGAGTTTTGATTCTAAAGCAGCTGCTTGTTCCTTGGTAAGTTTAAGGATAGGAGAAGAGCCTCCCAATTCTTGATAAATTTTTTTTGCTATTGGGGCCCTTCTGTTTGCTATGAATTTTGCTAAAGGAAACCGTAAAAAGGTTGGTAAATTTAAAATAGCTGGATCATTAAATAAATTAAATAAAAAAGGCTCTACGTTTTCTAGCTTATCCGGACCACCTAGGTTAAATAAAATTACTGCTTTTCTCATTTAATAATCTTTTACGGTTTTTACTAAATAATCCATCATGTTAGGGTCGGTTTCTGGAAGAACCCCATGACCTAAATTAAAAATATAAGGATGATCTTTAAATATATCTAAATATTTTTTTATTTGCTTTTTTAAATTATCCTTATCAGTTAACAAGATTTTGGGATCCATTCCTCCTTGAATTGGTATTTTTATTTCTTTTTGAATTTTTTTTGGATCAACCTCATAGTCAATACACACTGCATCGGGTTTAACAATTTCACAATAATCTTTGTAATTTTTAATACCTCTTGGAAAACATATAACAGGAACATTCAAAGATTTAACATAATTCACTAAGTTTAATGTTGGAATATAAACATAATTCGGTAAATCTTTTTCATTTAATAATCCGGCCCAACTATCAAAAATTTGAATTATCTGAGCACCATTTTCAATTTGATTTTTAATATGAATTTTTAAAAATTTTTCTAAAATTATAAGAATTCTATTAATTAAAAAATTATCTTTAAAAAAATCATCTTTAAGTTTTAACTTAGGAGATTGTTTATTAATCATATATACTAACAACGTCCAAGGAGCTCCTACAAAACCTATAGTACTTTTATTTTTTAATGCTTGATTATTTCTTACTAAATTAATTGCTTTATAAACAGGATATATTTTTTCGACAAAATCAATTTCATCTTTTTTTGAAATTTCATCAATATTTAAATCTCCTAATAATGGACCAAAGTTTTTTTTAAATTCAACTTTTTGGTTTAATCCAAATGGAACCATAAGAATATCAGAAAATATTATTGCAGCATCTAAATCAAATCTTCTTAAAGGCTGAAGAGTTATTTCAGTAGACAAATTATAATTTAGGCAAAGTTTAATAAAATCAGGATTTTTTTTTCTTACTTCACGAAACTCAGGTAAATACCTCCCTGCCTGTCTCATTATCCAAACAGGATTAATATTAGTTTTTTTTTCGATGAGAACATCTTTAATTAGAGACATAATAAATAATTATATTTAATTGTATTAGTAGTATATCTTGTGAATAATGGTGATTAAAAATAGTAAACATTTTATAAACATTTTATTAACATTTAGATGTTAAAATTAACTAAATATATATGAAAAATTGAAGCTTATTAATAAATTATGTTAATTAGTTAAAACTTTATACACTTGTTTAATAATGTTAATAAAAGCCTTATTTTACAACACTAATTTAAAAATATAATAATTATTCAATTTGATTTAAATAATAAAAAGTTATTAACACTTAATACATGAACAATACATATCAAATTTATCTTATTTCGGACTCAACAGGAGAAACATTGGATAGAATTTTTTTAGCAATTAAGGCTCAATTTAAAAATATAGATTATAAAATACACACATGCTCTTTTACACGAACAGAAAATCAAATTCTTAAAATTCTATCAGATGCAGAAAAGTTTCCTAATTCTATAATTTTATATTCTATTGTTGACAGTAATCTGGCTAAATTTTTAGCAAATTCAAGTGACGATAAAAAAATACCTTGTTTCGGAGTCTTGGGAGATCTTATTTTAAGTTTTTCAAAACTTTTAAATCAAAAAGCTTCTCATCAACCAAGTGGGCAACACGAGCTAAATGAAGAATATTATAAAAGAATTTCAGCAATCCAATTTACCATGAGCCATGATGATGGGAATTTAGTAAAAGAAATTAATAAATCAGATATAATTTTATTGGGCGTAAGCAGAACAAGCAAAACACCCACAGCAATATATTTAGCAAACAAAGGTTTTAAAACTTCAAATATACCTTTAATTAATGAAAATTCTATCCCAAAAATATTAAAAGATAACCCAAAAATATCCTGTGTCGTAGGATTACACACTGAACCAGAAAGACTTTTTGATATCCGAAAAAACAGAATGAGCTCTCTTAAAGAAACAGCAAATAAATCTTATACAAATTTGGAAAAAATTAAAAAAGAAGTAGAAGAAGCAAAAAATACTTTCAAAAAATATAAATGGCCGTCAATAGATGTTACAAGAAAATCAGTAGAAGAAACCGCCGCATCAGTTATTAAGATATACGAAATATATAGACAAAATGGTTAAAATAATACTTGCATCGAAAAGCAAAGTTAGAAAAGAAATTTTAGACAAAAACAACATTATTAACAATGTAGTTCCTTCAAATGTCGATGAAGATATTGTTAAAAAAAGTTTGTTAAAAGAAAAGGCTTCACCAGAAATTATATCAAAAAATTTAGCAGAGTTAAAAGCAAATAAAGTTAGTGATAGAAATAGGGATCATCTAGTTTTGGGTGCAGATAGTGTGATAGATTTGAATGGAGAATTAATATCAAAACCAAAAAATCGAGATGAGGCGTTAAAAATTTTAAAGAAATTGAATGGAAAAAAACATTATCTTGTAAGTTCTGTATGTATTTCAAAAAATGGTTCAATGATTTGGAATTATACTGACAAAGCCTCATTAACGATGAAAAATATGACAGAGGTTGATTTAATTGATTATTTATCTAAGATTTCTGACAAAGATCTGTATGCTTATAATGTTTATCAGATCGAAGGTGAGGGAAAAAACTTATTTTTAGAGATAAATGGCGATGAAAATACAATTATGGGTCTCCCAGTTCAAAAAATTAAAAGTTACTTGAGGATCTATAAATGAAAAAATATTTAGTTATTGGCAAACCCATAGATCATTCTTTGTCTCCTCAACTTCATAATCATTGGATAAAAAAATATAATATTGAAGCAATATATGAAAAGAAAGAAATTAATGATGTGGAAATAAAAACTTTGATTGAAGAAGTAAAAAAAAAAAAGATTGATGGAATTAATGTTACTGTACCTTACAAAAAAACAGTTATTCCTTATTTAGACCAACTAAGCTTTGAAGCAAACGCAACGCAGTCTGTTAATACCATTTATTTTGATAAAGAAAAGATAATCGGTCACAACACAGATATCGAGGGTTTTGAAACAAGTATTAAAAAAACAAAATATGATATTTTGAATAAAGAAGTTTTTATACTAGGTAGCGGAGGAGTGGTGCCATCTATTATATTCGCTTTAAATAGAATGAAAGTTTCTAAAATTATAATAAGCAACAGAACAAGAAGCAAAGGTGAAAATTTAAAAAAATTATTTAAAAACTTAACCGTTGTTGATTGGGGGGAAATACCTAAGTTTGACATTGTTATTAATGCAACAAGTTTGGGTTTAAACAAAGATGATATAATTAACTTAGATTTTTCAAAATCAGGAAATGATAAATTTTTTTATGACATAATATACAATCCAAACGAAACTAATTTTCTTAAAACTGCCAAAGAGTTAGGAAACTATACTGAAAATGGAAAAAAAATGTTTATTTATCAAGCATCAGCAGCTTTTAAAATTTGGCATGAAATTGAACCCATAATAGATGATGATGTAGTTAAACTTTTAGACAAATGATTAGAATAGGAATTTTAGGAGATATAGGATCTGGAAAAACGTATGTAGCCAATAGCTTCAAGCAACCAGTATTTAATGCTGATTATGAAGTGAGTAAGTTATACAAAAAAGATAAAGACACATTCAAGAAGCTAAGAAGAGCATTGCCCAAATATTTTCATTCTTTTCCAATAAATAAAAATGAGGTGACATTTTCTATTCTCGACAACAATACAAATTTAAAAAAAATAGTATCAATCATTCATTCAAAAATAAGAAAAAAACTTAGCCTTTTTTTATTAAAAAATAAAAATAAGAAGATAGTAATACTTGATATACCCCTTCTTTTAGAAAACAAAATAAACAAAAAGAAAGACATTTTGGTTTTTGTTCAATCTAAAAAGTTAGACATTCTTAAGAAACTCAAAAAAAGAAAAAATTACAACCAGAGATTATTTGATAAATTTAAAAAAATTCAATTTTCTTTAAAATATAAAAAGAAAAAATCTCTCTTTATAATAAAAAACAATTTTACAAAAAAAAGTGTTAAAAGTGATGTAAAAAAAATATTAGTAAAAATTTCAAAATGAAAGAAATCGTATTAGATACTGAAACGACAGGCCTTTCAGTAAAGGAAGGTCACAGAATAGTTGAAATAGGGTGCCTTGAAGTAGATAATTTAACTCTAACAAAAAAAAAATTTCATTGTTATTTAAACCCAGAGAGAAAAGTTTCAGAAAAAGCTTTAGAAGTTCATGGGTACACTGATGAATTTTTGTCGAATAAACAAAAATTTAGTGAGGTAGCAGATGAATTTTTGAATTTTATTAAAGGTAAAAAACTTATTATTCATAATGCAGAGTTTGATTTATCACATTTGAACAATGAATTAAAATTACTTGGAAAGGAGTCTCTTAATAATGAAATTGTGGACACTTTGGTTTTATCACGGAATAAATTTCCAGGGTCTTCTGTCAGTTTAGATGCTTTATGTAAAAAATATGGAATTGATAATTCTATAAGAACACAGCATACTGCTCTGATAGATTGTGCTCTTTTATTTAAAGTATATATTAATTTAATTGATCAAAAAGAACCTAAGCTTGATTTTCAAAATCAAGAAACAATTAAAAATAAAGATACGCAATATAAAAAAATTTTATATTTTAAAAAAATTATTAAACCAACATTACAGGAAAAAGATAAACATTCACAATATTTAAAAACTAGCTTGAAAAAAAATTTTTTTTAATTAAATTTTTGATTATAAAGTTCCTCAAAATCAATTTTTTTTTCAAATTTTATACCAGGATAACCAGAGTTATGTAAAAGATTAAGAAAAGCAGTTTCAAGATTTGAGTAAATATCTTTCTGAACATCACAAAGTATTATTTTTTCTAAATCTTTTTTATCTTTAATTTCTTCACCAACTCTTATTATTGTAGCAAATATCATCTCAAAATAAGATTTTTTGTCATTTGCTTCTTTATCTTCAAATTTGAGGGTTGTATTAATTTCTATTAGTTTATTTTTCAGAGCTTTAGAATTTATATCTATATTGAGTTGATATTTTGAAATATTATCTTTAACAAACAAATAGGTTTCAACATCTGGAGTTTCACTAGACATGTCTTTAATAAATTTTCCGAGTATTTTATAGTTTTCGCTCATTGTCTTCATCAATGTCTTCAGATTCACCTTCTATATATGGTTTTGGTGTTGATGTCTCTTTATTAAATTTTTTGAAAAGTTTTCCGAAAATAAATTTTCTTGTAATCGGAAAAATTAGTAAAAAACCTAAAAGATCAGTTGCAAATCCTGGAACAATCAAAAGTAATGAAGCAAATGCAATCGCTGCACCAGAAATAATTTCATAAGCCGGAACTTCATTTTTAAACATTTGAGAAATCCCTGACCTTAGGGTATTTAAACCTTCATATCTTGCGTAGACTATTCCAATTATTGCAGTAATAAATATTAATGAAATTGTATTAAATGCTCCAATTTGTGAGCCAATTTTAATAAATAGGTAAATTTCAATTATTGGAACTAAAATTATGGTTAATAATACTGTGTTCATTTGTCTTTAATGTAATTGCTAGTTGAAATTAATCAACATAGTAATTAAATTAAAGTAATGAATTATAGTTTTGAATACATAGATATAATTTTACTTGCTATGATTGCGGGTTTTATATTTTTAAGATTAAGAGGAATTTTAGGAAAAAGAACAGGTTTCGAGGGTAAAGCGCCACCTCAATTTGAGGAAATATTAAAAAATATTGATCCAAAAATTAAATCTAAACAAAAGCAAAATTTTGATGAAGAGGCTCAGAAGGAATTTTTAAAAGGAGCAAAGATTGCTTATGAAACAATAATTACAGATTTTAGTGATGATGATAACAAACTTGTAAAAAGCAAACCTCTTTTAAGTAGAAAAGTTCAGGATCAGTTTAATGATGCTCTTAAGGATCGAAGCAAAAGAGGTCATTTTGCAGAAATCACTTTTATAGGCGTAAATTCTGCTGACATTAAAGAGCATAAAAAGGTTAATGATATATTAAAAGTAACAGTTGATTTTGTAGCTGAAGTAATAACCTGTATTAAAGATAAAGATAAAAAAATTGTATCCGGTGACCCAGAAAAGATTAAGAAAATTTATGATACTTGGGTTTTTTCAAGAGATATGAAATCAAATAATCCTAATTGGCAATTAGTGCATATTTTAACGTAATTGAACAGCAAAATTTCAGATAAAGATAAAAAAGATTGGGATAATTTTTTATCAAACAATGAAAACCTTCCTGATAAAGATATAAGTTTACATGAAAAGAAGATTAAAAAAATACTTACATTTGATCTTCATGGACATTCATTAGATGATGCTAATCAAAGAGTAAAGGAGCTTATATTTGACTCTTATCATAATAAAATTAGCAAATTGATTATTGTTACTGGAAAAGGACTTCATTCTCAAAATGAAAAAGATCCTTATGTTTCAAAAGATTTGGGAATTTTGAAACATTCAGTCCCTGAATATATTAAAAGTAATAAAGAATTAATGAAGATGATTAATATTATTAAAGATGCAGATATTAAAGATGGTGGAAGTGGGGCTTTTTATATTTATTTGAAAAAAAAATTATAAAATAAATTTTGACAAATCGGTATCTTTTATCAAATTATCTAAATTTTTATTAACGTATTCAGCATTTATTATTATTTTTTCACCAGATCTATCAGTTGCTGTGAAACTAATATCATCCAAAATTTTTTCTATAATGGTGTGCAATCTTCTAGCTCCAATATTTTCAACTGTAGCATTGACTTCCGAAGCTATTTTGGCGATAGCTTCTATTCCGTCATCTGAAAATTCAAGATCTATATTTTCAGTTTTTAATAAAGCAACATATTGTTTTATTAAACTGTAGTCAGGTTCTTTTAATATTCTTTTAAAATCATCACTTGTTAAGGCTTCCAATTCTACTCTGATAGGTAATCTTCCTTGTAATTCAGGAAGTAAATCTGAGGGTTTGGCAAGTTGGAATGCTCCTGATGCAATAAATAATATATGATCAGTTTTTATCGGACCATATTTTGTATTCACAGTTGTTCCCTCAATTAAAGGCAACAAGTCTCTTTGAACACCTTCCCTTGATACATCACCTCCAACTCTATCTGTTCTTCCAGATATTTTGTCTATTTCATCAAGAAATACGATCCCATTATTTTCTGTTGAAATTTTAGCAGCTTTTATAATTTTGTCCTGCTCAATTAATTTATCTGACTCATCATTAATTAAAATTTCATGAGATTCTTTGACACTCATTTTTTTCTTTTTTTCTTTAGCACCCATCGATTTACCTAACATTTCACCAATGTTAATCATTCCTACATTAGCACCTGGCATTCCAGGTATTTCAAATGAAGTACTGTTTCCACCAGAATCACTTACTGCTATTTCAATTTCATTATCATCTAAATCACCATTTCGTAATCTTTTTCTAAAACTTTCTCTAGTTGCTAAACTTGCTTTTTTTCCAACGAGGGCATCAAGAACTTTTTCTTCTGCAAGTTTTTGAGCTTTAGCAAAAACTTCTTTTCTTTTTTTTATTTTTTCCATTGAAATAGCTATTTCAATTAGATCCCTTACAATTTGTTCAACATCTCTTCCAACATAACCTACTTCAGTGAATTTTGTTGCTTCTACTTTTACAAATGGTGCCTCTGCAAGCTTTGAAAGCCTTCTAGATATTTCTGTTTTACCAACCCCAGTTGGTCCAATCATTAGTATATTTTTTGGTAAAACTTCATTTTTCATTTCACCCTTAAGCGCTTGTCTTCTCCATCTATTTCTTAATGCTACTGCTACAGCTTTTTTAGCTTTGTTTTGTCCAACCACAAATCTATCTAGTTCAGAAACTATTTCTCTTGGTGATAATGAGCTAACTAAATTATTTTTTTCTTTATTATTTTTATCTTTTGGAACTAAAGGAGTAACGTTTGATTTTTCCATTAAATTTTTTCTATTTTGATATTATTATTTGTAAAAACACAAATCTCAGATGCAACTTCAATTGCTTTTTTCGCAACTTGTTCTGCATTCATTTCTGTATTCATTAAAACTTTTCCTGCAGCTAAAGCATAATTTCCACCTGATCCTATTCCAATTACATCACCTTCAGGTTCTAAGACATCTCCTGTGCCAGAAATTATATAACTATTTTCTTTATCTCCAATCGCCATCAAGGCTTCAAGGCGTCTCAAATATTTATCAGTTCTCCAATCTTTTGCTAGTTCCACTGCAGCTCTAGATAAATTTCCAGCATGTTTTTCAAGTTTACCCTCTAATCTTTCAAATAAAGTTAAAGCATCTGCAGTAGATCCTGCAAACCCAGCAACAACCTCTCTTTTTTCTATTTTCCTTACTTTCGACGCAGTGCTTTTAACCACAGTATTTCCCATACTTACTTGGCCATCGCCAGCCACAACTACATCATTATTTTTTCTTACTAGAACAATTGTTGTCATGACCTATAAATGGATACTAATTTCAATACTTCAAGCCTAGGTTTAGTATTATTGCCATAATTGAATAATATATGTATACCTGTTTTTAATTATGAAGCGTAAAGGCAAAATTAGTAGAAAAACTAAGGAGACCAGTATTAGTGTTGATTTAAATATTGATGGTAACGGAAAATATAAAATTGATACAGGCATAGGTTTTTTAAATCATATGTTAGAGCAACTTTCCAAACACTCATCAATTGACATGAATATCAAAGCCAAAGGCGATACACATATTGATCTACATCATACAACTGAAGATACGGGGATTGCTATTGGCGAAGCCTTAAAAAAGGCATCAAAAAAATTTGTGGGGATTAAAAGATATGCCCATGCCATGATTCCTATGGATGAAACTTTAACAAGGGTAGCAATTGATGTGTCTAATCGACCTTATTTGATATGGAAAGTTAAGCTAAAAGTAGAAAAACTTGGTGAGATGGATACAGAACTATTCAAAGAATGGTTTCAAGCTTTTTCACAAGCAGCTGGGATCACTTTACATGTTGAAAATATTTACGGTGATAACAGCCACCACATAATAGAGTCTTGTTTTAAAGGATTGGCAAGATCTTTGAGAACCGCATTAGAAATGGACCCAAGGAATAAAAAAACCATTCCTTCTACAAAAGGTTCTTTATAAGTTTAAATGAACGTCACAATTGTTGATTATAGTTCTGGCAATATAAGCTCTGTAATAAATTCCTTTAAGGAAGTTGCTAATGATAAAGTAAATATCGAAATTTCTTCTGATTTAAATAAGATCAAAACAAGTGATAAAGTGGTTTTACCAGGACAGGGCTCTTTTAAAAGTTGCGTAGATGCTTTAAACAAAATTAATGGTCTCACAGATACTTTAAATGAATTTGCAATGAAAGATAAAAAACCTATTCTTGGAATTTGTGTTGGCTTACAAATGTTTGCTGATATTGGTTATGAGGAAACAGAAACAAAAGGGTTGGGATGGATTTCAGGTAAAGTTTCAAAAATAGACAATCAAGATGGAAAATTTAAACTTCCTCACATTGGTTGGAATCAGATTAATATAGTTAAGGATAGCAAGATTTTTAAAGATATAAAAAATAATTCTCACATGTATTTTGTTCATAGTTATGAAT
>ERZ802830.2696-NODE-2696-length-15745-cov-33.5699_pt1 | contig 15745 bp, 21 predicted proteins | sample MGYA00345654_ERZ802830 | MGnify/ENA primary metagenome ERZ802830 (study PRJEB30503, sample SAMEA104212375) | marine metagenome | biome: Westerlies Biome; feature: [SRF] surface water layer (ENVO:00010504) within the epipelagic zone...; material: water...
CGCAGGTAGTTGGGTTCAGTTAGCAAATGATGCAGACATTCCAGTAGGTGGCGGTTTAGATTCTGCTGGTGTTACTGCATTAATCAACGAACCATATCTCAGGGATACGTTATATGATGTTGCGACAGCTCAAACAAATATCGGATTAGACGCTGGTTTCGCATCAACTTCTAACTTTAGTATTGCAATCGGTAAAGAGTCTGGTATCAATAGCGGAAACGCAACCAATAGTATCGCTCTTGGATTTAAAGCTGGGCAAAGTATCAGCGATAATTCTATCATGATCGGTAGAGAAACTGGTGAGGTGGGTGCAGGTTCTTACTCTGTCGGTATCGGTACAGAAGCATTAGGCATTGGTGCTGGGGCAGGATCTGTTGCAATCGGATATTTTGCATCTAAAAGTTCTGCTGGATCAAATTCAGTTGCGGTCGGACGACAAGCTTCTGCAACTGGTGATAACGCTATTGCCATTGGTAATACTGTCACCGCAACTACTGCCGATGCAGTAACTATCGGATCGTCTGTTGCTGGAAGAGTAACATATGACACTACAACCGATTGGACGTTCGGTGCAACAGTCAACGCACCAGCATTCGTTGGTGATGGTTCTGGTTTGACTGGTCTTCCGTCCGGTGGCGGTTTAGAAGGTTTTGATGTATCTCAGTATGACTCTGCAACAAGCAACGGCATCTTTGAATATAATGTTTCGCCAGGCAATCAGCTTCGTCATCTGTATTCATTAAATGATGCAGTATCTCCTACGGCATATGATGGTTCACTTGAGCATCAAGTATCTTGGACAATTTCTAGTAACCAACAGTTTGGATTTAGAGATGCAGGTGGATTCAGGACAAAGGTCAATGCTCTTGCAAATGGATCAACCGCAACCACAGGTTTGGTTTTAGAAGGCGAAACCTTCAATAACAGCGGTGTTGAACTTGTCGGAAATGTAAAACTGTCTAGTCTACCAACTTCAGACCCATCTGAAATAGGTCTGCTTTGGAACGATGGTGGTATCCCAGTATTCTCAGGATCAACTGCGCCAACTGGCGGATTTGATGCGAACACAGATACTATTGCTATTGGTTCGGGTGCTGCGGCAAATGTCAATGCGGTCGCAATTGGCGTAAACACTGATGCGACAGACAATAACGCAATTGCGATCGGTAATGGCGCTTCTGGAAATGCAAGTCACGCAATTGCCATCGGACTTGATGCATACGCATATAATTTTGGTATTGCCATTGGTAAAGATGCTAACGGCGGAGCAAACGGTAGTTCGGCAGTTGTGATCGGACAAGAGGCGGGTGGACAAAATATTGGAATCCGCTCTGTCGCAATTGGTTTTCAATCAGGCGGTTATACTCACGGAGCATATTCTCCAAAGGTTGAAACAACCCACATTGGTGGTTATGCTGGACGCAATGACCCTCAAGCATATTCAACAGGTATTGGTGCCTTTGCGGGTGGAACCACTCAAGGCACAGAAGCAGTTGCAGTCGGTCGTTACGCAGGTAATAATACACAGGGCGCTAATGCTGTTGCGATTGGTTCTTGGGCGGCACAAACTTCTCAACCAGCGAACAGTATCGCAATTTCAGCAATCGGTAATACACCAACTGGAACTGCACCACCAGATGGTCAGTATGGTATTAAAATCCAGACCAGTGACTCTGGTTCACTAACATACGACACTACAAACGATTGGACGTTTGGTGCTGGTGTTACAATGACCGATCTAGTTGCAAGTGGCGCAACAGTGGTATTTAATAACCTTCCAACAGTTGATCCAGTAAATGCGGGTCAGTTATGGAATGACGCTGGAACAATGAAAATTTCAGCAGGATAATTACATCATAATCGGGGGAGAGTTCTTCTCCCCCACACTTTTTTGAGGAACTATATTATGCCAGTAAAGTACAAAGCAAGTCAAGTCTACAAGAGTGCTATAGCACGTTCACGTAACACCGACAAGCATTACTATATGCACCAACTCGATAACACGCAACTGTGGAACGAGTTCTTCAGCACGAGCAATAAAAAGTTTAAGCGTAAGATGCGCAACGAACTTGCGATGCGTGGTTTCAGTCAGGAGGCAATCGCAGAGCGAGAGGCCGCAAGATGAGCAAACTAATACAGATCGCTGAATCACCTATTTCAAGAACAGGTAACGAAGAATGGGACAAGACATTCAACGAGTGTTTTTGGGAAAATATGTCAACCGTAGTCTGGAATCATAGTTGCATGTTTGACGGTGATATCTGGGTCGGTAAGGATGAGGAGTGTTCTTGGTGCGGCGGTACTGAAGATACCGAAGGCGGAGAAGTTGTTCATCATAGAATAATGGGAACTCTATACGGGAAGTTTTATAAATGAAATTTAAAATAGTCTTCAAGAAAGAAAACGAGTCGATATTCCCTTGGCCTTCTCGGTTTCGTGGTGTCGTATTGTACCCACGTGTTATTATGAGACCAAAAACTTATGATACAGGTGTAATTGCACAAGCGGAACTCTTTAACAGAAGAGCACTGGTCAGACTTTTTCGTCATGAACTAGAACATGTTTATCAGATAGAGAGAATGGGCGTACTTAGATTCTATGCAAGTTATCTATGGATAATTTTGCGTACAGGGTATAAGAACCATCCACTAGAAGAAGAAGCAAATGATGTCGAAGAGACACCTTTGACACAACGTGAATTGAAGTGGCTCCGTGAAGGAGTCATAGATTTGTCAGATCCGGAGGAAGAATGACAGAAGAGTACCAAGGTTGGAGAAACATTAACGGCCCTACGACAGGCATGACGTTACCTGAAGCAACGTTTCAGACACGGGTACGTGATGCAAGTATCGAAGGACCAAACCCATATCGTTGGGAAGAGACGACGATGGCCGACTATACTGCGGGTCGTCGTGTTGTAATCTTCTCTCTACCAGGCGCATTTACACCGACGTGTTCTACGATGCAACTGCCTGGTTTTGAAAACAACTTCGATCGGTTTGTTGATCTAGGTATCGATGATATCTATTGCATCTCTGTCAACGATTCGTTCGTGATGAACGCATGGGCACGACAACAAGATCTGAAACGAGTGAAGGTAATTCCAGACGGATCTGGTCACTTCACAGAAGCAATGTCTATGTTAGTTGATAAGGACAACCTAGGATTTGGTAGAAGGTCTTGGCGTTATGCGATGGTCGTCACGGACGGAGTGATCGAGGCGTGGTTCCGTGAGCCAGGCATCAGAGATAATGCGGACGATGATCCGTATGAAACGACCACCCCAGAGAACATCTTGGGATACTTGCGTACATCAATACCACAAGAGGATGAGGTGGCGTAAAGTTTAAGAAAGGATCTGCTGTACTTCGCAGTAGTTCCTTTTCTCATCTACAATAATGGCAATCGTAGAGTCTTCAACGATTCGACGACCGTTATTCTTCACCACGACTTTTGAGTCCTGTGAAAGTTTTAGATCACAGTTGTGAAATAACTTGACAGGACCATGTTCATTTGATATAATATACACACTATCAGAAGATATAAGTAGTTTATCATCTTTACAGATAGTGATTGAGTTTGCAAGTGCAGCTGGTGTTGCTACCAACAGCATTAAAGTTAGTATTAGTTTCATTTGCTTTCTCCTGTCGTCATCACGACGACGTTTATTGCCTCACGGCAGTTAATGTAATGTTACAGTTTTATTACTGTAATACTATATATATGTTACGTATTTTTGGCGAGTAGCTCAGTTGGTAGAGCCGATGACTGTTAATCATCTGGTCGCAGGTTCGAGCCCTGCCTCGCCAGCCATTTTGCGAGAGTGGTGGAATTGGTAGACACGCTGGTTTTAGGTACCAGTGCCGCAAGGCGTGAGAGTTCGAGTCTCTCCTTTCGCACCATTATTATGGACCAGTGAGTAAAGTAATGCCTAAGACAGGAAGAGGCGACCCGATGGTAAGAGCAGACGGTCGCACAAAACCAGACCGCAATTGGTATCCCGAAAACTTTGATTGGTATATCAAGTGGGTTGCATCTATTTTAGTTCTTATCTCGCTTGCAATGAGATCTGCAGGTATTGACTACCGTATGTACGATTTGATATTTGGTCTTGCTGGTATGGTGGGGTGGTTGTGGGTGTCTATTATTTGGAAAGACCGTGCATTGATTATGCTCAATGCCATATCAGGTTTTATGTTAGCAACAACTATTTTGAGAGAGTGGTAATGGCAAAGAAGACTATAGATTATAAGTTCGACGAAGGTGAGTTGATTCAACAATTTCAAGGTTACGTTGACGCTACATATAATCAGCACTACGCGAAAGAGAAGTTTCAGGCGACCGAATTCATTATTGATGGTGGTCATGGTACGGGGTTTTGTATCGGTAATGTTTTAAAATATGCACAACGTTACGGGAAGAAAGGAACTCGTGACGACGCACGTAAAGATCTAATGAAGGTACTGCACTATGCGCTCATTCAGTTACACGTTCACGATAATAGTTAGTTTATTTCTAGTCGGTTGCACTACAAGTCCCGAACTGATAGACGCTTTCAAGTATGGGAAAGATGACTATCGGTTTCTGGTGAAAGAGTATGAAAACTTAAACCCAGAGATTGACTTTGTTTTATTGAAAAACGAGTATGAATATGACTCTGCAAGAAAGAAGGCGCTAGGGAATAGGTGGAAAACTGTGAGCGCATTTACTCTTTGGATACCAGAGACAGGAAAGTGCACAGTGTACATTAAAGACCCAGATTGGAAATGGGAACCAGAGTTGATCGGACACGAAGTTGCGCATTGTATATGGGGAAGATACCATAAAGGTAAGAAGGGTCTGCGAGAGTATTAGGAGCAGTGGCGCAATTGGTTAGCGTACCGGCCTGTCACGCCGGTGGTTGCGGGTTCGAGTCCCGTCTGCTCCGCCAACTTCTGAAGGAGAAGAAATATGCGATATATTTTAGTTTTATTATTGACATCGGTAGCAGGTTGTAGTACAATAGGTGAACAAGTTGACAAAGGACTCTGCCTCAAATGGAGAACCTTTAATACTGAAAAAATGGAATGTGCAGGTGGACGTGGCGTTGCACAACAAATTTGTGTGGTGCGACAACTGCAGGTTACAGAGTGTGCAGTTTGGGAATGGCCAAAAGGTCGTCCGGAGGCAGAAAATGGACCCAGTTAGTGCATGGATGGAATTAAGTTATCTCGACGGTATTATGTTTACTGTTTGGTTAGGAATTCTTTACTATGGTAAGTGTTGGATTGACAGCCGATTTAAGGATTAAATATGCGAGGAAAGCATGTAGTTAAGCACCGTCGTGAAGGTGCATTAGAACGTCTCAAGGCGTCACAGTTCTTTGAGAAGAACGGTCGTAGTGAGCAACAGTGGCAGAAGCGAAAGGATAAAGAGATCGAGATTCTTGAACTCGCTCTTGGCATTCGTCAAGCCGCAAAGAAGAAGCGAGAGGAAATTGTTCTCGATTGATTCATGGTCCCGAGACGACTCTAAACTCGCTCTGGTCGTTACGCCCGTCACCTGAGTATGTGAAAAACTGCTCAATTCATCTTATGAGGAAATCAATATGATACACGAGTGGAAGATCTTTTATAAAGGTGTGCAAGTCGGATTGACTTATTGCATATCTGAATATGGAGCACGTCAACGGTGGTATAACAATCACAGTTACGGTTGCTCTAAATATAACGGACTTTCATTCGAAGACATCATTGCCAAAAGGGTCTGATTCCCCTTTTTAAATAACCGAATCAGTGGTGCCCAGGAAAGCATTACGGGTGTAGCTCAGTTGGATAGAGCGTCGGTCTACGAAACCGAAGGTCATAGGTTCGAACCCTATCACCCGTGCCAGAGTAGGAGATAACATGAGTTTTATTTCAGAGTTGCAGAGAATGCAACAGAGTATCAAAGAGTTGAATCAAACCTTTGAGGCATTAACTGAAAGTATCAATCAGTATGAGAATACACGCAACACACCGGAGATTCCTAATGAGTTACGTGAATCCGATAAACGATTGAACGACGCAAGTCCTCAAGAGTGGGATGCAGTTAGTAAGCAGTTTTATAAAAAACCTAAGTCATAGAATTAGGTGGGCAGATGAATATTAAAGAACTTGCTGAACAAGCAGGATTTGTAATGTGGGCGGACGAATCTTGGAAACCTGAAGGACAGGTGGTGGACTGGTCAAGCGACTATGATAACGAACTAGCAAAGTTCGCCGAGTTGATTGTGAAAGAATGTGAACAATATCAAGAACCGAAGTCATAGAATTAGGTGGGCTGGCTGAGTGGTCGAAAGCGATGGTCTTGAAAACCATTGAACCGAGAGGTTCCGTAGGTTCGAATCCTACGCCCACCGCCATAATTTGTATAAATAGATACATTCTATAACTAACAGAACTGTATTTAAGGTTAAAAAATGATGGTCAGATTTAAAAATTTCATTACCGAATCAGTCGGTGCAAAAGGGCTAGAATACGAAAAGAAAGTTTTCGATGCAATGAAATCTGCTGGCGTGACCGGATTAGATGTTGGTAGTAAACCAGGCGCAGGATACAGCAATCAAGGCGCCGGTGATATTGAAGCATTATACAACGGTAAAGAATTCAATATCGAAATTAAACTAAACAAGAATGCTCAGATGGGTGGTACATCTATACGAATAGATACGTTAAATAAGACCCACACTTTAGTCAAACCCGAAGCGGTAGACGATGACGCTATTCCATTTTTCATAGAAGCGGCAAAGAAACAAGACAAAGCACTAAAAGAATGGGTCAACTTTATTCGTAAACAAGAACCTGTAGCATTCCACAAAAAAACACCATACACGATTCCTTTCGGTTCGGTCACTAAAGACGCATGGTCGGCGGCACAGAAATCTGGATATCTTACTAAGATGAATGCTGTTCAAACTTTTGACTCAGCGAAAACAATCGCTAAAGCATATAATCGAAAGAACGTATATTACATTCAGATAGGCAAAGCAGGTCTCTTTTATCTAGGAAGCAATCCTTTAAACTTAGATGTTCCAGAATATAAGGGGTCTGTTAATATCGAATTTAGATTAGGACCATCTGGAAGTAAAGCAAGAAAAATTGAAGGCGAAGACTATCGTGTTGTCGGTGCTGGATATCGTTGTCAAGGTAGACTGAAGACTGATATCAAGTCTAATTACAGTCTCGATAATCCTGAAGATGTAAAAAAATTATTTGGAGCATAGAATCCTACGCCCACCGCCATTTATTTTTACTTTTTTATTTTCAAAATAAGTGTTGACAACTCCCCAATCATATAGTATAATTGTTTTTGAAATGAGTTATGAGAGTTTTTCAAGTGATCAAGATATTCTATGTACATGGTTGGGGTTCTGAGTTCGATCCGACTAGCGACAAGATCCGAGCATTAGCTGAGATAGGTGAAGTCCACGGTATTACTGTGACATGGGCGGACGGACATCGACGTGTCTTTGACCAACTTACTGAAGAGATAACCGCATACCGACCGGACTTACTTGTTGGAACTTCTATGGGTGGTTACGGCGTTAACCATTTGGGAACCGAACTTGGCATACCCTTCGTTGCAATCAACCCAGCTATTCGACCCGCAGAGACTCTTATGCGACGTGTTGGCGAAGGAACTGACTACTACGGCAACGACTATCAGTTGACTGCCGAAACTGTCGCTCAGTTCCCAGACTTTGTTGTCGGTGGATATGGACTTGTTCTTGTTGCAATGGACGATGACGTTATAGACGCACAAGAAACTATAAATAGATACGCAGAACACTACGACATTCGAACTTACAAGACTGGTGGACACCGATTCACTAACTTGGCGGAGACGATTGTCGAGGTGCGACAATTCTATAACATCGCCGAGGGAGTCTACGGGTTTGCTAACGTTTAAAGGATTTTTGAATGAGGGTTTCGTTAACCTTATCAACGATAATCCTAAGAAGTCAGATTACATTGATGCCGTGTGGGATATGATACAGAAGTCATACGCCCCGATCGGTGGCATCAAGAGTCGTGGATTTGACTCTAAAGAATCGATGATGAAGATTCCGTTCTGGAAGATTGGTACTGTGAACGGCAAACCTGTTGCAGTAACTTTCTACAAGGACAAGAACGGTCGTAAGTCTGTCGCATCTGGCACAGACGGTTCTGACGACGGTAAGAAAAGAATCGTCGATATGATGAAGAACGAACTGAAGAGATCATACGGAGAGAAAAGCAAAGCGTCACTAGGTCTCATGTTGAAGATCGTTCCACCAGATGTCATCAAACAATTCCTCATTCCACCGAAAGAAGTTGCAAAACTCTCTGGCGGTGACGAAATAGTTCCGGTCAAAGGTTATAAGGGTGAGTTGCCCAAAGATGCTAAGATGACCCTTGAGAAACACCCTCATCTTAAAGACTATGGTTACCTACGAGACTTCGGTGGTACTATGATGTTTAAGGTGATGCTGGGTACACCAGGCAAGTCGATAAAATAGTTTTAAAAAGGTGTTGACAGAAGACCTATATTTGTTGTATAATTCTTTCTGAAATTGAGTAGAGTATTGAGAGGACTCTTATATTATGAAACGTCTATTGACAGTGGCAGTATCCACTGCACTACTGAGCGCATGTTCAGGTGGTGCATCCGATTCATCCCCCATAGTGAGTGACCCCGTTGTTGCTCCCCCAACTGTAACTCCAGTTGATCCTGCAGTTGAAGCACGTGACAGTCTGCTCACGTTACTTGACTCTGTGTCAACGATCGGTTCATACGAAGAATACATTCTCCCAGAGAGTGATGACTTCGACAATATTCCCCAAGATCCTAGCAACCCAATCACTGCAGAGAAGGTCGCATTAGGAAAGTTGATCTATCACGAGACAGGAATCACAGAAGGTGATATCGAATCTAGTGAAGGCACTTTCTCGTGTGCGTCATGTCACAGTGCGCAGAACGGATTCAAGTCTGGTATTCGTCAGGGTATCGGTGAAGGTGGTATTGGGTTTGATCACCGTATGATTGCAGCTGGTGTTAATCCAGAAGATGTCGATGTACAACCAGTAACTTCCCCTACAGTACTGAATACTGCGTTCCAAGAAGTAATGCTCTGGAATGGTCAGTTTGGTAATCAGATTGGTGGTGTGGTTAACATTGGTATTGATCCCGATCGTCACTTCACAGAAGGTACCCCGAAGGAAGCAAATCTACGTAATCTGTCCGGACTAGAGACACAGGCTGTTGCAGGTCTAGGTGTTCACCGCATGGGATCAGACAACTCTATTCTGCGTACTAACGAGACTTATCAACAGATGTTTGAAGATGCGTATGGTATTGCAAATCCCGACGATATGTTAGAGGCAACAGCACTTGCAATCGCTGCATTTGAAAGAACAGTAATTGCTAACCAAGCGCCGTTTCAGGCATACCTCAAAGGTGATGTTGATGCGATGTCTAGTGAAGAGGTGAAGGGTGCAGAAGTGTTCTTCGGTAAAGGTAACTGTCACTCGTGTCACAACGGTCCAGCATTATCATCTCCTGTAGGTGCGACTGCCGATCAAGTATTCATGACACTTGGATTCCACGATCTTGATATGTGGGAAGACACTATCGGTGAAGTCAAAGAGTCGGTCAGAGAAGCACGTGGTGGTTTCACGGGCGATGAGATGGACAAGTACGCATTCAAAGTTCCACCACTTTACAATCTTATAGATACTACTGTATTCGGTCACGGTGCATCATTCAGTTCCGTCGAAGATGTCGTGAGATATAAAGTAGATGCTGTACCTCAGCATCCTAATGTAGAACTATCCGATTTGGATTACAGGTTCATGCCACTTGATCTAACAGAAGAAGAAATTTCTAATCTGATCACTTTCCTAGAAGAAAGTCTTCGTGATTCAGAGTTGATGCGTTATGTGCCAGAGTCACTTCCAAGTGGCAACTGTCCTATCAACAACGATGAAGTATCACGTCAAGACTTAGGGTGTGATTAATTATAAATATGGGAAATGGGGCTATAGCTCAGTTGGGAGAGCGCTTCCCTTGCACGGAAGAGGTCGTGGGTTCGACCCCCTCTAGCTCCACCAGTTTCCTCACAATGTGAGGGTCCGACACAGAGTAGAACGATTGCGCATTGCGCACTAACTTAGAAACTGCGATCTCTCAAAACGTGCATGTTAAAAATGCCAAGCAGTTCAGTTAAGGTTCTCCAATATCAATCGTGTCAATAGGGCCCTCACATTTGTGAGGATCTTATTATATAATGAGAGTGAAAAAAATGTTGACAAGTATCTGTTCTTATGTTATAATTCTTCTTTCAATACCATATATCATCTTGCTCTTAGCTTGGTGGTCGATAATTAAAGAGAGAAGAGATATAGACAATGACTTTTAATCATGTTCCTGTGGAATTAACTGAAATGAATGCGGTGACTACCGAAGAAGGTCGTCGATATCGCACACCCGAGGGAGTAGATCTTCCGTCTATCACCACCGTACTTTCTATACTGTCACGTGACTCTATTATGAAATGGCGCAGACGTGTTGGTGCAGAAGAAGCAAATCGTATATCACATAGAGCATCAACTCGTGGTACTGCAGTACACGCTATTATCGAGAAGTATATAAACAACGAAGAGAATTTTAAAGATGGATATACTCCAGATATTATTGGCAGTTTTCTTGATCTCAAACCCATTCTTGATGGCAGGATTGGCAGAGTATATGCACAGGAGGCACCACTCTACTCGAATCATCTGGGTGTCGCTGGCCGTGTGGATTGTGTCGCTGACTTTGATGGTAAGCTATCTATCATCGATTTTAAGACCTCTATGAAACCAAAGAAACTTGATTGGGTTCATAATTACTTCATGCAAGAAACTGCTTATGCAATTATGTGGGAAGAACGAACTGGTCAACCTATTACACAACTTGTTACAATTATATCCGTAGACAATCATGAACCTCAAATCTTTATTGAGCATAGAGACAACTGGGTAAGACCTTTAAGGGACACGATACGGAAATATAATGAAAAGATGTAAGACGCCTCTTAGATATCCTGGTGGTAAAGCAAGAGCAACGAATTTTCTTTTCGATAAACATCACTGGCCTCTAAGAAAAGTTAAAGAGTACCGAGAACCTTTTTTAGGTGGTGGTAGCCCAGCGATTGCATTTACTAAAAGAAACCCAGATATTCCTGTGTGGGTGAATGACAAGTACTATAATTTATATTGCTTCTGGAAAGAACTGCAAAAAAATGGAGACCATCTTCATAGTCTTATCTATGATCTAAAAGTCAAGCATCATACTCTAGAGAAGGGAAGAGAACTGTTTAATCGATGTAGGGCAGAGATAGGAGAACAGACCGATTCGTTCGAGATCGCATGGAGATTCTATATCATTAACAAATGTTCATTTTCTGGTCTTACCGAAAATTCATCTTTCTCTGAGATGTCTTCTGAATCATGTTGGACACTATCCAATACCAATACGATACTATACTATCATAAGTTAATCAAAAACTGGAAGATAACAAATCTTGATTACCGAGAGCTTCTTGTTGATGATCCAGATACATTTATTTTTCTTGACCCTCCGTACGACCTTAAGAAAGACTATACTATGGATGGTGCGAGTGGGGACAGATTATACGGAAAGAAAGGGTCTATGCATCAAGGATTCGATCACATAGACTTTCAAAATCAACTTTCTAATACACGATCTATGTGTATGATTACATATAACTCTAATCCTAACATTCGTGCTCTGTTTAATGAGTGGGAGCAGACCGAATGGGATCTTGTCTATTCTATGCGAAATGGCCACAAATCTTATGAAGAAGCACAGAAAGATCGTAAAGAACTATTGATAACTAACTACGAGAGAAACTCTGCCAATACACTGGACATGTTTTTTGCATAGAAATTGTACACTTATAAATAGTAGAAATATTATTTAAAGGAGGCAGTAATGGCACAGTTTAGCGCAGTAAGACAACAACACTTATTCAACGCAGATCTTCACGAAGTGGTAATGATTGCTGATAAAGATGGCAATATTCTTAACACTTCTGGATCAGCAAGCAACATTCCTCTTGCGGCAGGACTTGTTGATGGTTATGGACACATTCATAAGTTTGGTGCTACAGACGGAGACATCACTTCTGGTTCAGTATGGGACGGAAACTCCGGAAGCACTACTTATCCATATCCAGCGACAGGTGCTGTAAATGTGGTCGGATCGATTGGTCCAGCAGACGACGGCAAGATCGTGGAAATACAAGGGCTCGATGAGAACTTTGAATTAGCGATAGAAAATGTGGCAATCGGAACTGGGTTTTCAGGCACTTTATTTTCTCGTGTGTTTCGTGCACGTATGGTTGCAGAAGAGAACACACAAGATCTTGAGATTCTACAAGGTGGATCACTCGCAGCTAAGATTCTAAGTGGTCTAGGTCAGACACTCATGGCCTTATATACAGTACCTGCTGGTAAGACTGCATATCTATTAGATCTACATATGGGTTCAGACAAAGCTTCTGTAAACACCGCAATGACGTATCGAATCTTTTGTCGAGAATATGACAATGGTGGTGTGTTTAGAATTATTGGAAATTATAATGCAGCTGGTGGTCAAAGTCTAGATATCAGTTATCCTATCCCATTGCGATTCGAAGAGAAAAGTGATATTAGAGTAGATGCAATTGCAGGACAAGCAACTCAAGTATCCGCAACATTTGATTTGATATTGGTAGACAACATCTAATGGAAACTTTCACAGACTTCATCACTGAACAAAAGAATACCCATATGACACACATCGAGGACAAGGTCCTGTACGGTGGGGTCGATGGTACACGTCAAGCAATCAATGCGCTTCGTAGCTTACGTGACATGCTTGCGGGTTCTGGTGGTGGTCGAGTCTCTGTGAAGTGGGACGGAGCACCAGCAATTTTCTGCGGCATAGACCCAAGTGATGGTGAGTTCTTTGTCGCTAAGAAAGGCATCTTCAACAAGAATCCAAAAGTCTACAAGACCAATGCAGATATCGATGCAGACACGTCAGGAGATCTCAACTCTAAGTTGAAAGATGCGCTCAAGTATTTGCCTGATCTAGGCATCACTGGCGTAATTCAAGGCGACTTCTTATTCAGTAATAGCGATTTGAAGACTGATACTATTGACGGTCAGAGATATACGGTGTTTCATCCAAACACGATTGCGTACGCAATCCCGTACGACTCTGCAAAAGAAGTACGTGCCGCTAAGATCGGTATCGTATGGCACACGACATACAAAGGTAGTTCTTTTGAAAACATGACAGCAAGTTATGGTGTAGATGTTAGTAAACTAAAGAAGTCTAGCAATGTCTGGTCACAAGATGCGATGTTGACAGATGCTACAAAGGCGACAATGTCAGAGCGAGAGACTAAAGCGGTCAATGATCTACTGTCTCAGATAGGTCGTCTATTCAATAAAACGTCTGCGACTACTATTAAAGCAGTTGCAGATAATCCTAAGTTCGCAGGGGCGATTGAAACATACAATAACTCGTTCGTACGAGCAGGTACTATAATACCAGACTCAAGAAAGCATGTTAACGGATTGATAAGTAATAGACAAGCATACTACAAAAAAGAGATTGCGAGCAAGAAATCTCAACGTGGTAAAGATACTTGGATTGCTAAAATGAAAGATGAGATGGAGTTTTTCTCTACTACAAACAAAGCAAATCTCGTGAGAATGTTTGAGTTGCAAAAATTGATTGTACTTGTGAAATTAAAACTTATAAATAGTTTAGACAAACTTAAATCGATTGACACTTTCGTAAAAACTTCTAATGGTTACAAAGTGACTGGCGAAGAAGGATACGTTGCAATTGATACACTTGGTGGTGATGCGGTGAAATTGGTTGACCGTATGGAATTTTCATACAACAACTTTTCATCTGATATATTAAAGGGTTGGGATTCAGCCCGTAGATAATATGGAATAAACCAATAGAGGGATAGATGACTATGTTGTCATTTAAACAATTTATGTCGGAAGTACTCGACATGAACCAACGTCGCAAACTTGCGATGAGAATGAAAAAGAATAAGGCCCGAATTGCAATTGCACGTAAACGTGCCGAAAGAAAAGTTGCGAGCATGGACACACTGAAGAAACGTGCACGTCGTCAAGCACGTAACGCAATGGTGTCTAAAATTACTAAGGGTCAAGACAAATCAGATATGTCGGTTGCTCGTAAGAAAGAAATCGAGAAGAGACTCGATCGACCTGCTGTACAATCACGTATAGATCGCCAAGCAAAAAAACTCGTAAAGGTAGTTCGTAAACAAGAAATCGAACGCAAGAGAGGCAAGGGCAAAGGCGATAAAAAGTGATTAAGAATTTTAGTCAGTATCTCGTTGAAGAAGAACGAGAAGTATACTTCACATTCGGAAGAATGAATCCACCTACCGTCGGACACGGTAAGGTGATGGATACGTTAGCGCAGAAGTCTGGCAAAGCAGACTATAAAGTATTTGTGTCACAGACACAGGACGCAAAGAAGAACCCGCTATCGTACTCCGATAAAATCAAGCATACTCGTAAGATGTTTCCGAAACATGCACGGAATATCATGGTGGATAAGTCTGTCAAGACCGCTATCAACGCCATGGTCGTACTATATGATCAAGGTTACAAGTCAGTAACTATGGTCGTTGGCGACGACAGAATTACAGAATTCGAAGTCCTGTTGAAAAAGTACAACGGGGCAAAGGCCAGACACGGCTTCTACAACTTCAAGAACATTAAAGTAGTATCTGCAGGTGCGAGAGATCCAGACGCTAGTGGTGTTGAAGGCATGTCTGCCTCTAAGCAAAGAGAGAACGCATCCAAGAATGATTTTGTTGCATTCTCTCAAGGGGTTCCTAAATCAATGTCAAACCCAGACACACGTAAGTTATTTAATGATGTACGTGCAGGGATGGGACTGAAGGAAGCCAGCGAATTCCGTAATCATATAGAACTAGAGACAGTGTCCGAAACACGAGAGAAATTCGTGCAAGGTGAACTGTTCGAGATCGGTGATACGGTAGTGATAAAAGAATCTGAAGAGATCGCTACTGTATCCATCCTAGGCGCAAACTATGTCATCGTTGAGACTAACGAAGGCAAGAAGATGCGCAAGTGGTTGGAGTCTGTGGAGTTAATCTCTGAGGACGTAACCCAAGGACAGCTTAATGATTTAGAAAAGTTCGGTGACCGTTTGTTGAAGAAGTTCAACATCGATATCGAATTTACACGGCACTTCGCAGACCGTATGAACGATAAGAGAAATGATCCTGCTATTAAAGTCGCCGAACTTCAACGGCTGTTCAAGAAGATTGCAAAGAATAAGGGCAAAGACGTAAAGAAATACGGAGATGCGGAAGCAGTATTGAAAGATATACAGTCTGACTTAAATCTTCCCGTTGTGGTGAACTACAAGAACGGTGAGTTCGAAGTGGTGAACAAAACTATCATGCGTAAAAAGAATTTCAAGACAACCAGTCCTGAAATAAAGTACGAGTCACAGGATCCGGATATCAAAGATCGCAAGGGTTCTCAGCCCGCAACATACCACTCTGGGCTCAAGAAATCCACTAAAGTAAAGCGAGACGCACACTTCAAGAAACACGGTAAGAAAGATGACGACGATTCGTCTGCTTATAAACCAGCACCAGGCGATGCTA
>ERZ802830.2700-NODE-2700-length-15738-cov-8.97462_pt1 | contig 15738 bp, 13 predicted proteins | sample MGYA00345654_ERZ802830 | MGnify/ENA primary metagenome ERZ802830 (study PRJEB30503, sample SAMEA104212375) | marine metagenome | biome: Westerlies Biome; feature: [SRF] surface water layer (ENVO:00010504) within the epipelagic zone...; material: water...
AATTGCTCATCTACCATAGAGACGGTGGTAAAGCCTTCCCCATATCTAGAAAGGGAGTCTCTTGATGCGGCACTATTAGGCAAATGGACTCGAAGCTGCGCCTTATGCCACGTGAACGGGGAAGCAGGAGCTCCTATTGTAGGCGATACTGAAAGTTGGGCTGAAAGGCTAACGAAGGGAGAGGAAGCACTCATCGAAAGCGTCATTCAGGGAATTAATTCTATGCCGCCTCTCGGGTACTGCATGGGCTGCGAAACTGACGATTTCAGGTCTATGATCAGATTTATGTCTAACACAAGCACATGAGAGACATGTTCATGAGAAAAAAAGATTTAGACAATTTGAGTCGTCGCTCATTCATGGCCTCCAGTCTGCGAGCGGCTTTTTTTGGCGCCTATGCGCTTAGTTCAAGCGCACAAGCCAAACAGACTCCGTGGAGAAATTGGTCTGGGGGTCTTTACTGCAACCCAAAAGGTCGCTACGACATTAACGACGAAGAACAGCTAGCGAGCCTCTTAAAGGAAACATCTGGACCGATCCGACCCGTTGGGTCCGGGCACTCTTTCAGCCCATTGGTTCCAACAGACGGTCACCTCATCGTCGTCGATCAGCTAAACGGCATTTTAGACTACGACAATCAAACAATGGAGGCGACATTTGGAGCAGGATCCCGGTTAGGTGATCTCGGCTCACCCTTGTTTGAGATAGGACAGGGAATGTTAAACCTGCCAGACATAGACAGGCAAACGGTTGCTGGGGCCACCGCCACAGGGACTCATGGAACGGGTATTAACTTCAAGAGTCTGTCTGGCTATATCACCGGCTTAAGACTGATAACGGCAGACGGGGATATAAAGGAATTAGATGCCAGTCAAAAGGATTTATTCGACGCTGCGAGAGTCAACTTGGGCGCATTGGGTGTAGTGACGCGAATAAAGATGCAAAATAGAAAAGCGTATAAGTTAAAAAAGCGCGAGTGGACTGCGCCTACTGAAGACATGCTTCGTGATTTCCAAATGCTTGCCTCCAAATACAGACACTTTGAAATTTTTCCTTTGGTTTACTCCGATTACTCTTTGGTTCTTGCGATAGATGAAACAGAGCAGCCAATTGGTGAGACCATCATCCCAGCGGAGGAGGTTGAATTAGCCGATCTGAGACCTTTAGGGGTAAATGCTTCACCTGCCGAAAAACTAGCAATGAATAATGCGCTAGCGGAGAATACGCAAATCAGCGAGGCTGTCGATCAGTCTTATAAAGTGTTATCAAATATAAGAAGCAATCCATTTAATGAAATGGAATATTCAGTACCAGCATCAACGAGTGCAGAATGTGTGCGAGAAATTTTAAAAACGATTTATGATGAAGCCATCGAGGTCGCATTCCCTCTTGAGTACAGATATGTAAGCCCTGAGGATCCATGGCTAAGTATGGCTTATGGAGAAGAGCCACATGCAACTATTTCAATACATCGGTCAGCCTTTGAGGACTATCAACCTTATTTCAATCGTATCGAACCAATTTTTAGAAAATATGGTGGAAGACCTCATTGGGGCAAGGTGCATAGTCTTGGTCACAATGAGTTAAATGAACTTTACCCGCGGTTTAGCGATTTTAAAGAAATAAGAAATAGTTTAGATCCTCAAGGCCGTCTACTAAATGAGCATCTTAGAAAATTGTTCTATGCTTAACGACTAATCTTTAGGTTTGAAATGTCGTGTCGTGACCAATCATTGTCGCCAAAGTGAAGGCAAAGTGCTTCATCATAAGAGAGACAGCAACATGAGTATTCACTGACAGTATCGATAAGTGGTTTGGTGACGCGAGGTACGCCTTACGCTTATAATTAGACGATATCCATTGAACTGAGACTTACGATGCAAATACTTCTAATTCGATCTTTACTTTCCCTATTAGTCTTTCCAACGGCCACAGCTCTGGCGCAAACGGTAGCCCCTGTTAACTTAGGCTCGGTGATTAACACGGAGGCGAGAGATGCAGAACCTACCTTCACACCTGATGGGGTGACCATGTACTTTAATTGTTTCGACCGAGAGGGAGAGGAAGGCTCTGATATATGCGTTAGCCATCGAGATGGAGCTGATTGGAGCGAGCCTACGATTGTATGGGAAGTGAGTACGCGAGAGCATTTGGAAGTCGAGCCTCTGTTATCGCCTGATGGTCAACAACTTTACATTATGAGCAATAGACCGGGAGGCAAGGGCGGAATGGATATCTGGGTTAGCGATTTGGTCGACGGTAACTGGACGTCGCCACGCAACTTAGATGGACCTATAAATTCTGCCTACGCAGATCATTGCCTTTATTTCGCCGGAGATGAATGGGAAACAGCTTATTGGACCTCAACTCGACCCGGCGGGTTTGGTGGGAACGATATCTGGACTTCGGAGAAAATAAATGGTGTTTGGCAAGAAGCAAAAAATCTTGGGCCAAATGTTAATTCGGCCGCCAGCGAGCATCACTCTCTACCCTCGCCCGATGGTAATTCACTCTATGTCACAAGCACTAGGCAGGGAGGCTTTGGCGGAGAAGACATTTTTATAACTACACAGGATTCTGAGGGTAACTGGAGTGAACTGACAAATCTCGGCGCTCAAGTTAACTCAGATCAACACGATCGTTGCCCAGCTTTTTCGCCGGACTTCAAGACTTTCTTTTTTGACTCTGAACGATCTGGTGGATTTGGCAACAAAGACCTATGGTCCTTGCCATACAGTGCAATTGAAGACATTCGCTAAATGAAGGCAACCCTATCGTCCTCGATTTTAATGTGCACTTGGGCGTATTAGTTTATTTTTTAGCTGCCAGGTCAATCACGACATCCCAATTAAAACGGAGAAAACGGTTTAACTCGCTGATTAAAATTCTCTCCTGATCGCTGTGGGCGCCAAAGCCCAAACCTGCATCTTCACGATCAATCGCTGGACCGATCCCATAGCACTGCACACCTCGGGCTCGCAAGTAAGCCATGTCAGTCGCACCAGTTGACATGGTGGGCAGCGTAATCACCCCATAGTGTTTATCAGTATTCTCCTCGATCGCAGAGAACGCGACCGTATTGATGCTAGCCTGACCGGCAGGTCGTGTGTTGCGCTGCCCAAGACTAACTTCGATGGACTCATCACCAATCACTCCACGGATTTTATCGAGGTAATCCTCAATATTCTCATCCGGCAGGGCGCGGAAATCTACTGAGGCCCGTGACTCCGACGGAATTACGTTGATTCGATAACCAGCATCGAAGATAGTCGGCGAAAGCGAAGATCTCAGCATAGAGGCGTGTCGGGGTTCATAGGCGAGGAAATACTCGTCAGCCTCAGTGGCGCGGCCAGAATCAAGCACTGCCAGATAACGTTCTCCTGCATCTGGCGGTGAGATCGAGGCCAGACGTTCAAAATAAGTATAGGTAGTCTCGTTCAAGCGAATGGGTGAGCGCCAATCGGCAATCGCCGAAATCGCTTTAGCTAAACGCACTACTGAATTGCCCTGCAAAGGCACAGAGCCATGACCTGCGACTCCGCTCGCCACCAGCTCAAGTCGATATGGGAGCTTTTCAACCGTCTGCACGCCGCCGTAAACAACCTCGCGATTAACGCGTGCAACGCTGCCACCTTCAGCTAAACAGAATTCGGCTTCAATCTTATCGAAATGATCATTCACCATAAATTCGATGCCGTATTCCGTCGCCCCCTCTTCCCCCGATTCGGCTAGGAAAATCACATCTCGCGATAACGGTACATTTTGACGTTTTAGTTCTAGCATCACCAAGAGTGCAGTCGCCAAGTTATCTTTATCGTCGACCGCCCCACGACCATATACATAACCATCATCAACGGTTGCGCTGAACGGTGGGAATGTCCACTTCTCGGGATCCACATTCACCACGTCAGTATGCGCCATGATCAGAAGCGGCTCCTCACTCCCATCACCTTTAAGTCTAGCCACTACATTGGGACGCTCTGGATCCACCGAAAGCATTTCTACCGGAATACCCTCAGCCTCCAGTACATCTTGTAAATATTCTGCAGCCGGTAACTCGCGGCCCGGTGGATCACTGGTATCAAATTGCAATAATGCTCGAAAGTGACGCAGCAACTCCTCCTCTGCTGCCTCCCACTCAAGATCATAACCCTGCGCCAAAACGCCGGGGCTCAGCGAGACAATCAATATAGCTATCAGTTTTCGCATGGGATTCCCTCATATATTCTTGCGCTGGTGGGCGAGCAATGCCAAAAAATCAACTCCAGAATAGCATTTTTTGGACCTCAGACCTAAGTAAAGGTAGTTTTTTTGGTCAACCACATTGCCTAGCAGATCCCAAATAAGACCGCAGAGAATCCCTTTAAGCCTCACTAAATTGTTATAGTACCAACCCATAACCTTTGGAGTCGCTTTTAATAAGACTGGAGAAAAAAATGAATGATAAAACGATGAAGATACTACTTGGCATTATTGCTTTTAATCTAACTATAAAAACTGTTAAGGATGTCGAATTGTTTTCCACTGCTCATGCGCAAAATAGCGTACAGAAGGTCGTGATTTGCGATGAGGCAGGTGCGTCGTGTGCAGGAGTGACAGTTAACCCTCAATATGACAGCAACGGAAGCGTCTTGGGCGCAACGAGAGCACTTCGTGTTTCTGAGGACTCGAACGGAGTAAGCTTCTAGTCAACTCTTCTTTAGCCAGGAACCCTTCCTTGTTAGCCAATATCTATGTATCTTCTGGGAAGGAGTCTGCCTAATCAACCATGAAAAACTCCTAACAACAAGATAATCAATTAAGGAGCCTATCGATGATTCGATTGCGTATCGCAGCGCTGATTTACTTACTTTTCATATCTTTTGCTTTAAATGCTGGAGAACGAATCATTAGCAAAGCCGAGCTGACAGATCGTGTGTTGGGCTTCTGGAATGGTCAATTACTCGGTAACTATATCGGTTTCCCCTTTGAGAACCTCTACAGCGAAGAGGCCATCCCAATATTAGTTGAGCGCCTGTACACCGCTGACTACGACGGGGATATCCCACTCAAAATCAATGATACTGATCGTCGAGGTCACGTTCCGATCCTTGCACGTAGCCTTGGTGGAGCCTTCAGCGATGATGATACCGACATCGAATTCGTTACACTCCACGCAGTCGAAAAATATGGGCTGGATATTACTTATCCGGAGATAACCGAAACCTGGAAAACTCATATCAATGATTACATTTGGGTTGCCAACCGCGAAGCCCGCAACCTAATGGACCAAGGTTTTGTTGCGCCCGATACAGGCAGAAAAGAAAACAACATTCATTGGTTCCAAATAGATCCGCAACTGGTCAATGAAATCTGGAGTGCGTTCTACCCTGGAATGTTAGAACAAGCGACTGAGCGAGCGCTTTGGGGTGCGCGCATTACAAATGACGATTGGGGGACACACCCAACCATGGCCTATGCCGCCATGATCAGTGCCGCTTTCTTCGAAGATGACATCGAGAAACTGATTGAGTTCGCCGTGGACGCTGTACCGAACAACGGTCCCTTTGCCGAAGGTCTCAGGGATGTTATTCGGTGGCACAAGCAGCAAGAAGACTGGCGCATCACTCGCCAACTAATCCATGACAAATACTGGGCTTACAAGAATGGAGAGTTCGAAGCCCCAGTGAGCATAGTTTCCTCACTCAACAACGGTCTAACCGGCATCATGGCGTTACTCTATGGCGACGGTGACTATACAAAGACCGTAGGCATAGCAACTTCAGCGGGCTACGACAGCGATAATCAAGCGGCCACCCTTGGCGGCCTGATAGGTGCTATGAAGGGTATGACCGGGCTAAATGAAGATGTGGTTACTAGGATGAAGACCATGGACGCATGGTGGGAATGGGATGAACCATTTAACGATACTTACGTCAATATTTCACGAGACGAGATCTCACTACGTACGCCGATCACCGAAATTGCTGACCGTATTGTCGCCATCGCAGAACAAGCGATTAGAGACAATGGTGGACGTATGACTCGTAGAGACGGTCAGATCTATTACATTATCAACTCCGACATCTAAGGTGCAACGTTGCGTAGAAACTTAGATGGCCAAACATTAATTGAAAGAAAGTGTGTCATCTGGATAGGAAATTAAGGCAGTCAGTTAAACAAATATTAAAATCTCACTGACACACTGACTGTCTAACCGAACAAAGCTAATGAACGGCTTAGTAATTGCAGTAGGCTTCTCTTTATAAAAATTTTATAAGAATAAGGATGCGAAATGTTGAACATCAGACTTAGATTTAACTTACCCTTCTTTTTAAGACAGCTAGTCGCATTAGCACTGTTATTTATTTTGCAGGGTGCTTATGCTCAACAACCCCCACCACCATCTGGCGCCTACGATGCAGCCCCCTATTTGGGCGAAGTCCGAAATACTTATGTCTACGGCGACATTTGGGAGCGCCCTAACCTCTCAAAACGAGATCGAAGCATGATCACAGTTGCAGTTAATCAAGCTTTGTATGCAACTAACGAACTGCGGCTTCACATGGGTCGGGCTCTAGATAACGGTATCACCCAAGCCGAGATTTCAGAGATTATAGCTCACGTTCTTTGGTACTCAGGTTTTCCAACCGGAGTCAACGCTGCAAGGGTTGCAGCTGAGGTCTTTGCTACGCGGAACCTACCCGCCATTCCACCCGGTGCGTCACCACGCCAACCACCCGAAGAGCCTGAAATGGAGTTTCCGGGCGCCTATCCACAAACACCTTATCTACGTGACTTGCTTAACCAGATAGTCTATGCAGAAACTTGGAAAAGAAACGAACTATCTCCGAGGGACCGAAGTATGATTACGGTAGCAGTGGGCACTGCACTATACGCATCAAGTGAAGTTCGCTATCACGTAGGACGAGCCTTAGATAACAACGTAACCCAAGATGAGATTTCAGAAATAATCACACATGTTACCTTTTATTCAGGGTTTCCAACTGGAGTTAACGCTTCTCGAATAGCTGCCGAGGTCTTTGAAAGCAGAGGCCTTTCGCTTTCGTCCGGACGCTTCCCAGGAGCACCCTATCTTGAAGAGTTAATCGACGGGTTAGTCTATGGTGAAACTTGGACACGCGATCAATTATCTATGCGAGATCGCAGCCTGGCAACCATTGCTGTCACGTTAGCCGGCTACCAGTCGGACCAATTGCGAGTGCACCTGCGGCGAGGGCTGGATAACGGAGTAACTGCCCGTGAGATATCGGAACTAATTGCGCACGTCACACTTTACTCAGGGTTTCCGACCGGCGTTAACGCTTCTCGGATGTTTGCGGAGATCTTACGAGAGCGCGGCATACCTTTACCTGACTAAATTACTTTAGTCATGCTATGTTATAGCTCTTAAATTAAGTAACTCGAAGGAAGAAAGATTGATGCTAAAAGTCCTAACTTTACTGATACCGATCTGCCTAACAGGTTGCTCTGCTCAACAAGTGCAAGAGGAAAACCTGCGACGTTCAACGATATCGCTCTCCGAACAACTATTAAGCGAAAATGTCTCGAATAAAACGCAAGCACAACCTATTAAAAACATGCGACTAGAAGACTATGCGAAATACCGTAACGTAAACTCTGCACAGAGAGAGAGTCGAGGAGTGCTTGTCGACAATTTTATACGAGGGCTTAGCATTGGTGGTTTTTAAAAAATAATTTAGTAATGGAATGCAAGTTTAATAAGCGACCTAAAGGTAATTCCAGGCGGCATTATGGGAACCGCCAAGAATTACATATTGAATCTTACTGAGGTAAAACTACGCGATCGATAACGTGAATAACGCCATTGTCGGTCTCAATGTCAGCAGTTACTACAGTTGCCCCGTCGACCGTTACTCCGTTAGTTGCATTTACGTCAAGCTCTGACCCTTGTACGCTTTCTACCATGGCCGTGGTTCCCGCTATGTCCGAAGACATAATTTTCCCTGCGACGACGTGATAGGTTAGAACTGAAATCAGCTGCTCCTTATTTTCCGGCTTCAAAAGATTTTCAACTGTTCCTTCGGGTAGTGCGGCAAACGCCTCATCAGTGGGTGCGAAAACAGTGAATGGGCCGTCACCCTTTAATGTAGTTACTAGATCGGCAGCTTCGACTGCTGCAACGAGTGTATTGAATTGACCAGCGGAAACAGCGGTATCTACAATATCAAGAGCATTACCATTGACGCTCAGAAAAGCAAAGGGCAGCGCAGCAATAGTCTTCATAAAATTTTTCATATTAGGCATTAAGAAATCCTTAATCTATTTGAGTTATAAAAAGTTGGCAGGGTGGTTAACGCGAAAGATAAACACTTGGATCAAAGTATTAATGAGAAAGTTGTAACTTATGCTCCAACGCTAAGTAATGCCGTCGTAAAAAGGCTGTCTAATTAAATAGAAGTATCAACCCATCCCGCGCTTCCTTATTATCCGACATCTGCAGTATGTCCTGGGTATGAATATGCAGAACTTACTGAGAATTAGCGGGTTATCTGATTACTTAGAGTCAGGCAAGCAGTCAGGGTATTGATGTATACAGGGCCTTTGCAAAAATCCGGTCATATAATAAAATTACGCTGAATACAGGGTACTTTTGCCCGTAATCGTTTAAATCATAGGGGTGGGAATTTATGAACAGAAACATTACCAAGATTATTACAGCGCTTCTGCTACTCGCAGGACCAATATCAGGCTACGCTGATGATGAAGATGATGTAATGGCTGTAATTTATGAATGGGCTGCATTGGAGCAAGATCTGGAAGCGCAAGCGTCTCTTGTGCGAGATGATCGCGTGCAGATAGGTGGAGGCGTTCGGCAAACAGACCAGAGTCAAAATTTAGCAGTCCAGCTTATGAATTATAAGTCAATGGTAGAGTCAATGGGCGGCGAACCTGAAATGATCGTTCGCATTGAATCACCATTAGTTCGTGTGTATGGAGATGTCGCGGTAGCGAGCTTTGTTCGCTTATTCAATCTGGCACCTCCAGGCGAGAGAGCACAGCAAGTCGGCACGGCTTGGTTCTCTATGGTTTTAGTCAAAGAAGATAATGCTTGGAAGATTGCTCATCATCACGTATCCAGGCACGGAGTTTAACCACAATTAATTCTTGCTGTTGCGGCTGAAGCCAGTGTTAATTCCTCAAAAATCCCGAGAGTATGAAGTCATTTTAAAAAATTTTTGAGCTGAATGAAGAACTCCAGAACCATTAGCAGGCGTCTAATATGCTTTTCCTAATACTCGCTGCAATTTTAGCAGCCCTGGTGTACTTACCTTCTGTCTGGGTTCGGCACGTTATGTCTAAGAATGGGAAAGAATTAAATGACCTTCCCGGAACCGGAGGCGAGCTTGCCGAGCATTTGATTAAGCGTTTTGAGCTCGGCGCCATAAAAGTAGAGGAAACCGAACCTTTTCGAGATCACTTCGATCCTCAAAAACAAGCAGTAAGACTTAGCCCCGATAATTTTAATGGGAAATCTTTAACGGCGATTGCTGTTGCTGCACACGAGGTAGGACATGCTATTCAATTTCATCGAAAAGAAAAAATATTTGAGTTACGAAAAAAATACTTGCCGATCGCACATGTTTTGAACCGAGCTGGTATCGCAATAATGTGGTCCTTTCCAGTATTGGGTTTAGTTCTGAGGTCTCCCTCCGCGATGGGCATAGCCGTTGGCTGTAGTTTGTTGCTGCAACTGATTGGGGCTTTAGCCTATTTGATAATTTTACCGGAAGAGTGGGATGCGAGTTTTAATAAGGCTCTCCCTATACTGATGGAGGGCGAGTACGTTGCCGAAGATAAACTCCCTAACATACGTAATGTTCTCAAAGCGGCGGCAATCACTTATTTTGCTTCCGCACTTGCTAATGTGTTAAGTATCGGTCGCTGGTTATTACTTTTGCGACGATAACCATCGCACTTCCTTGTTAGCCGATATCTGTAGTATCTTTTGGGTATGAATATGATATTGCTGAAAAACAGGTAACCTATGTCATTTACACGAAGAAAATTTATGCAAAACGGTGTTATAGCCGGACTCGGAACTACTATTCTCTCTATGAGAGGTCATGGAGCTAATAACGAAGTTTACCCGGCACCCATGATGCCTGCGCCAAACTTTGTCGAGACTAACGGCATTAACATGGCAGTGTACGAAAAAGGCACAGGCCCCGCCGTAGTTTTTTGTCACGGATGGCCAGAACTCGCTTTTAGTTGGCGCGACCAAATCGATGCTGTTGCGGATGCTGGCTACCATGCTATTGCTCCCGACCAACGCGGATTCGGTCTAACGGGCGGCCCTGAAGACCCAATGCAATATGATCTTGGCATATTCTGTGATGATCTAGTCGGCATGATGGATGCCAAAGGTATCGAAAAAGCCGTTTTCTGCGGGCATGATTGGGGTGGCGCTGTAGTTTGGGCTATGCCTATGCTGCACCCGGATCGTTGTCTTGGCGTAATTGGGTTAAATACCGCAGCAAGCAGGCCATCTGGTCTTCCGCCAGTGGAGGGCAGCGAGCCTTCATTGATCGTGATGAGCCCGCGGTACTATTTTGCAACGTTTCAGCAACCTGGCTATGCCGAATCAATTCTAGAAACCAATGTACGCAAAGTTTTTGATTTTATGCTCTCACGTGGAGGAATTTGGGACACTGAAGCTTTTGCTCGATTGCCGGAAGACTCTGACGAACGACGCATGGACTTGCTAGCAATGTTGCAACGAGACAATCCGCCAGGAGAACCATTTATGTCTGAGGATGTCATGGAATATTTCACGGACACGTACACAGTAACTGGATTCACCAAAGGCCTGAATTGGTATCGGGCTGCTAGGCGAATTGGCAGCGTAATGGCTAATGCTGAACCCCGAATTGAAGTACCGAGCTTATACATTGGCGCAGAGAATGATGTAATCTTACCACCCTCTAGCGCTGACGGAATGGAAGATTTCATTAGCGACCTGGAGAAGCACACGGTTTTGGATAGCGGTCACTGGACCCAACAAGAGCAACCTGAAGAAGTCAATCGAGTCATCGTAGAGTGGTTAAATCGCAAGATTGCCTAACCGATTTACGAAAGGGAGGACTCTACCAAGAATTCGTTGATTTAGTTGAATCTTCTGCTGATGAATGTGCCGACTAAAGATTAAATTTTTTAACAACAATTACCCTAATGGATCGAAGTATGGCCTATAGAACACTGATGTTTATTAAATATTATCGCTTCGTAATATCAATGTGCCTGTTTTTGGTGAGCTTATTACCTACTTTATCTGCTGCGCAAGAATTAAACGAGATTGGTAAGCTAAAAATTACAGAGGTTTTAGAGAACGGTTTAGAAGAATTCAAGATCCCTGGCTTCGTAGCCCTCGTGACTAATTCCGAGAGAAATATTTACTCAGAAGCATTCGGCTTGGCTAACGTTTCCAGAGGTGAGCCCATGCAAGTAAATAGCATCTTTCAAATTGCTTCTATGACAAAGCCCATAACTTCCGCGGGATTAATGATTTTAGTGCAACAAGGCCTGGTGGAATTGGACGACAACATATCAGACCATATTAGTGATCTTCCAACATTTGAAATTTTTGATCAGGTTAATTTGGAAAGTGGAACTTTTTCGACAAAAATTGCTAAAAATCCGATCACTATTAGACAACTTTTTACCCATACTTCTGGGCTGGCATATAATTTTAACAGCTTTGAACTAGCCGCCATTAATCAACCACTCTTTAATTCAGAAAGATATCTTCTTCAGCATGAGCCGGGAGAGAAATGGACTTATGGCCCATCAACAAATCTTTTAGGGGAAGTAATAGAAGAGCGCTCGGGACTGGGATTATTTGAATATATGCAAGAGAAACTTTTTATTCCGCTGTCTATGGAGGAAACTTTCTTTGAAGTGCCTGACAGCAAACTAACCCGAGTCGTTACACGCCACGCTAAAGTTGGAGTTGATTTTAGTGAACTTCCGCAGCCTTCCAGAGTAGCCTCTCCGGAGCTAGGACATGGTGGTCTTAGTTCTACAGCTTCAGATTATGCTAAATTTATGAGGTTATTTCTTCGAGGAGGAATCACTGATTCAGGAATCCGCATCTTTGATCCTAGTACAATCAATTTAATTTCACAAAATCATATTGGTGAGCTAAGAGCTGAATTACAACCTGCCTCAAGACCAGATTTTGCAAAACCATTCCCTCAAAGACCGGGAATTGACACGTGGGGACTTGGTTTTCAATTAAGAGGTTCTTCGGAGTTAAATGAAAGATCTATTGGATCCATGTCCTGGGCTGGCATCTTCAATACTGAGTTTTGGATTGATCTAGAGAAAAACATCGCGGCTGTACTAATGATGCAATACCTGCCATTCGATGATGAGGCTCACATAGAAGTTCTTAAGAGGTTTGAAGAAGCAATTTATACCAACTTGGATAGTGGTGAGCGTTAAATCAGTCTTAAGTGGTCAAATAGCTACAGACTGGGAAAGTATGAATCCACAACAAAAAGCTCTTAGGGAGATAAGACAAAACTACCTATGGCAAGTTTTAGAGAACAACTTTTCTCAAAACGAAATGGGTTTGTTGACGCCTGAGCTATGGGAGCAAGTAGAAAGTTACAACAAAGCGCGATGGTCAGAATGCCATCTTCGACATACGTATAACAGAGCAGTGAGATACTCACCGTTTACGGAATACCTTGAGACTCTTCCTGATCCTTGTGCATAGACTATAAGAGCACTCCTAACTTTCCTTTATAGCCTCCCACTTTGGCCGATATTTATTCGTGGATTAAAAACATTTGGATTTAAAAACAACGAGAAGCGCGGATCGATCAGATTTTTCAGGTAAAAATCTGATACAGTGCCCGTCTTTTTGCTCAGACGATGGCATGCCAACAAAAATGAAGTTTTACATTACGTACACCCTCTCGATTAGCTGGTTTGCTGTCGCTTCTACCGTTTTTGCCCAACAGAGCTCAGAGAGTGCTTCCGTCCAGAAAAATCGGCAGGCCGCAGCTGCATTAACAATTGATGCTCCAGTCGGCGGGACTCGCGCCGTGGACCCGGGTGCGGCCGACTCTACCGTTGTATACGAAGCCGAGTTTTTTGATCAGTACAACCCTATCACAGCTAGCGACATGCTTGACCGAATACCTGGAGTTGACGTTTTTGGAGGCAATCGGGGAGGTGGCGGCGGCCGCGGTCTTGGCACCGGAGGTAACCTTTTGATTAACGGCCAGCGAATCGCGGGTAAGGACAATTCAGCACGCGACCAACTAGATCGAATAACTGCGGCGGAAGTGGAACGCATTGAGATCATTCGCGACACCTCTGGCGAGCTAAACGTGCGTGGCGCCAGCGAGGTAATCAACATCATTTTGATTGGAGTGCCTTCCCGATCCAGTACTCAACTGGAATTAGTGCAACGATTAAACCATGACGATACTTATGAAGTCGGCGGCAGTGTGGGCTGGTCAACACAGATTGGTAATTTCCAGGCCCTACTCAATGTGGAGACACGACCTAACTATGAGTATCGTGAAAGCCGCGAAGTCAGGATGACTCCAGAAGGCGAACTGCTAGGCACCCTTTTTGAAGAAAATATTCGCGACCAAGATGAGCAAAGCATCAGCACAAACATGAGTTATGGATTCGGCGCCCATCGCATGCAACTAAATGCGCAATTTAGCGAGGGAGACTTCCCCGGACCTGTACGTCGCGATTTTGAAGATTTCGTTAATGGTGTCGCGGTTAAAAGTATTCAACGAGAAGAGATAGAAAATGAAGAAAGCAATTGGGAGCTAGGTGGCGATTATGAATACAGCTTCGCCAATGGATCCAGACTGGCGCTTCTTTTTGTTGCCAATGATGAAATTCGAAATTCAGTAAGGGAAAGATTTCTGGCTGACCCGGCGAGCGATCCACTAAACAAAAACTTGTACATAGACTCCCAACGCCAAACCAAAGAGTTCATTGTCCAAACCAACTACAATTTTTCCCTCACCGAGGGTCAGTCACTTCGAATAGGGTTTGAGAGGGCAATCAATGAATTAAATTCTGTACTCTCTATCGCTAGTCCATTCGGCACCGAACCTGCCTCAGAAAAATACGGCGGCTTATCCCTGATGCCTTCAAGTTCCAACGCAGGAACGCAAGTAAAGGAAGAGCGTTACGAAGGCTTCGCCTTTCATAATTGGACTATCAATGATAAGAGCTCCCTTGAAACTAGTCTCGTTTATGAAAACTCGGAGATTTCTCAGGCTGGGGAGGTGAGCAAGACAAGAGACTTCCAGTTCTGGCGCCCTTCAGTAGACTATCGCTATAACTTTGCGGATAACTTCCGGTTCCGCGGCACTATAAGGCGCAATGTTTCTCAACTCAGTTTCTCTGCCTTCGCAGCCACTGCAAACAACGACGATCGGGACATTAACGGCTTTGCCGGTAACCCAGAGCTAGAACCGGAGACTAGCTGGGCTTACAACGGCGAACTTGAATACAGACTGCCTAATGATGCCGGTGTTTTGGCAACCAGTTTGTTCTACTCCGATATAGATAACAGAATTGGAAAAATCATTGCGACTGTCGACCCAAAACAACCACAATCAGCGACAGGAAATGTAGGTCCTTCAAAGCGATTGGGCTGGTTCACTCGTGCAAGTGTCCGTTTGAATCGGTTCAACCTGCCGAATGCTATTTTCTCAGGCCGAGTGGGGTTGTTTGACTCTGAGATTCTCAATCCATTCATCAACGAAAAGGTACGCGATGGCAGCCGCGGGTTTGGTAATGTCGGTTTCCGCCAAGACATCACCTCAATGAATCTTAGCTATGGAATTGACTATAATCACTCCTTTTGGGGCGGCTACTACGATATAGATATATTCACCCGCACTCGCAATGATAGACGACGCACACTGGATATATTTGTACAGAAAATCTGGTTCGATGACTGGGTATTCCGCCTTGAATCAGATAACACCTTGGGTGCTTCAAGGTGCCGCTATCGAGAGCGCTACAAAGGCACAACCATGGAAGGGAATATTGAGCTGATACAGGATTCCTGCAGCAGCCGATATCACCGGCTCATTTTAAACATTCAAACCACCTTCTAAAATAAACCTGCACTGATACCTCAGTGTTCGGCACGTCCTTTCGGACAACAGATTTTAAGGCGGATGGATTGGGTGTTGCTGTAGCATATTCAATGCACCCGCTTCTTTGCGACTACATCATTAAATTCTTGTCACTAGCATTTGATGATTAATTTAATAGGTTCTCCTAGTGACGCTGCAAAGCGCCTATTTGGTCAATACACGAACTGGAGTTGTCCAGTGGTGATAGGATGACCGAACGTGATTAAACTATTATAGTTTTACTCTGTACCCAAAAATTTACTTCTCTTATACTTAAAAGCGGAATTACAAAAGGGGCAAGGCATGAGAAGCGTATTTATTCTTCTTTTAGGCACGATTTTATTATTGGGTTGCTCACCGGAAACCAGCAAGGAGGAGGACGCTCCGGTAGGAGACTGGCGTCATCACGGCGGCAATCATAACTCCGATAAATATGCCCCTCTAGATCAGATTAAAGGCAGCAACTTTTCTGAACTGGAGGTAGCCTGGCGATATCGTAGCCCTGACCTAGATTTACCTGAAGATCTAGCTTACCCCCCTGGGGATTACCGCGCGGTGCCTCTGGTCGTAAATGGCACCATGTATGTAAATA
>ERZ802830.2701-NODE-2701-length-15734-cov-6.94477_pt1 | contig 15734 bp, 14 predicted proteins | sample MGYA00345654_ERZ802830 | MGnify/ENA primary metagenome ERZ802830 (study PRJEB30503, sample SAMEA104212375) | marine metagenome | biome: Westerlies Biome; feature: [SRF] surface water layer (ENVO:00010504) within the epipelagic zone...; material: water...
AAGGTCACGACGGCGGTGGTCACAATTCGCCGGTGGGCACCATGGCACTGATTCCGCAGGTAGTGGATGCCGTTGGCGATACGCCAGTACTGGGTGCCGGAGGGATTTCGGATGGCCGCGGCGTTGCCGCCGCCTTGATGCTGGGGGCGGAAGGTGTTTGGGTTGGCTCCGCATTCCTCGCCTCCGAAGAAGCGAATATCTTCGACTTCCAAAAACAGGCCATTGTCGATGCGACAGAGGAAGGAACCTCGGTCTCGCGCACGGTGACGGGCAAGCCCGCTCGAATTATCCGCTCTAAGTGGACGGAACACTGGTTGCGGGAAGACGTAGAACCGCTGCCGATGCCCTATCAGGGTATGATTTCTGGCCCAGTAATGGCCGCTGCGAACAAGAGCGGGCGGGGAGATGTGAATCCTGGCTTTGCGGGCCAGGGGATTGGCATGATCAAGGCGGTGCGTCCCGCCAAGGAGATCTTTGACGAGCTGGTCTGGGGCGCAGAGCAGGCGCTGTCTGGTACGACCAACCTGTTGCGTCGGTAAACTCCTCGAAAGCTCGGAAAAAATAGGCTGGTAGGGGGGCCGCGGTACGGCCCCTCTCTCGGATTAGCCCGCGGGTGATAGGGCCTCAAGGCATGTCCAATCCAATTCACCAACATTGCCATTGGTGTTGATCGGCTGGATGCACACATGATCCGCTCCGGCTTCCATATGCTCGTTGATGCGCTCGCGCAGAGCATCTGCATCGCCCCAGGCAAATGTCTCGTCAATGAAACGATCGCTGAGATTGTCGATGTCGTCCTCAGTCAGCCCCATGCGCAGCCAGTTGTTGCGGTAGTTCGGCAGACGGTTATAGATCTTAGCGATTGGGCGTGCCAGTTCCCGCGCTTTGTCTGCATCGGTTTCCAAAATCACTTTCTGTTCGACGCAAAGCAGCGGTCCCTCACCGAGAATGTCGCGGGCCATCTTCGTATGCGAAGGTCCGGTGAAGTACGGATGCGCGCCTTGGGTATGTGTTTTTGCCAACTCCAGCATTTTCGGCCCCAGGGCGGCGATCAGCGTTAGCGGATCGGTTTCCTCGCGCACCGCCGTATACGGGGCTGTCCCCATTTGCTCAAGATAATTGCGCATGGTCGCGACGGGCGGGCCGTATTCCAACTTTCGCACGCCCTCCACCAATGGCTTGTGAGATACGCCAATGGCCATCAGAAAGCGGTCCCCAGACTGCTCTGCCAAGGTGTACTGCAGTGCGCGGCTTACGGTAGGTTCGCGGTGGTAAATGTTGGCGATGCCAGTAGCCAGCTTCAGTTTGCTGGTATTGGCCAGTAGCCACGACGCCAATACGAAGGGGTTTTTACCCACGGTTTCGGGTAGCCAGAGGGTGTCGTAACCAAGTTCCTCAAGACGTTTTGCCGAGTTCGCGGCATCCGGTGAGCTAACACCATCAAAGAAATACCAGACGCCTAACTTACCCACTTCCATAATACTCTCCAGTAACGAATTGATTTGCCGGACAAGACTGTCTGTTTGTTCAGACGAAAACAATGGGTGACGCAGTTGCATTGTCACACTTTTTTCTCTGGGCACCGCTGACAATGGCGCTAAACTGGGGAGCTGCTTGCGACGTTGGCGAATCCCAAAAGAGTCGAGTAGAGCAACGCCAATATCGAGTAACCGCATACCGTGAGCGACGCCGAACAAGAAACAGATCAAGACGCGAGCCCGCAGACTGCGGCATCGCTGGGCGACGCGGCGGCGCGCCCGTCTATCTGGGAATTGGCTCTGCCCAGTATCTTAGGCAACTTGAGCTATACCGTCGTGGGCATGGTGCAAACCAAGTTTGTGGGCGAGCTGGGTCCCCAAGCGCTGGCCGCTGTGGGCGCCGGGCAACGTGTCATGTTCGCGATGTTGGCGGTGCTGATGGCGGTGAGTGCGGGTACAACTGCGTTGGTGGCCCGTGCTTGGGGCGCGGGGGACTATCAAGAAGCCAGCCGCGTTACCATGGCATCCTTGGTACTGGGTGGTGGTTTGGCTGCCGTGGTCGCGGTCTTAGGGTTCGTCTTTGCCGGATCTCTGGCCGGTGTCTTTGGGTTGGATGACGAGACCTTGGCCATGGCCACCCGCAACATCCGGTGGCTGTCTTTTTTCAACATCGCTTTTGCTGGCATGCTGATTCTCAGCGCTGCTCTGCGTGCCTCTGGTGATGCTTGGTCGCCGCTGTGGATTGCGGCAGGTATCAATGTGTTGAATCTGCCACTGCTTTACGCCTTTATCTTTGGGCGTTGGGGCATGCCGGAAATGGGTGTCGCTGGAGCTGCCGTCGCTGCAGGCATCGCATTTTCGCTTGGCACCTTGGTGTTGATGACCCTGTGGGTGCGGCAAAAATTTCGGGTGCGACACGTCACTGGTGGTTGGTGGCGTCGAGCCAGACTGCGGCAATTGGTGGATATCGGTTATCCGGCGGCCTTGGAACAGGGCGTATTTCAGTTGGGCTTCTTTATTTTTCTGATTGTGATAGGCAATAACTACGGCACTGAAGCGTTCGCTGCCTATAACATTGGCGTGAACATCTTGGCGGTTTGCATGACCGTCGGCTTCGGCTTCTCGATCGCGGGATCGACCTTAGTCGGCCAGCATTTGGGAGCCAAGGACTTTGCCGGTGCGGCGCGCAGCGGCTGGCGATCCATGTGGCTGGCCATTGTCTCCATGGGGTGTATTGGTCTCGGCGTGATGTTCTATGCTGAAGCCTTGGCCGAATACTTCATTGGTACCGGTGCTCTGACCATCGAGTATACCGTGCAGTTTATTTACGTCTTAGGGGCCATGATGCCCGTGTTGGCGGTGGAGTTTGCCATTGGCGGCGCGTTGCGCGGTGCCGGTGATACGCGATTCCCGTTAATCACGACGATTCTTGGCCTGTTGGTGATGCGCTGTGGTTTGGCGGCGATTGCCGCCTACCTTGGTCTCCCTGTGATCTGGGTTTACGCTGCGTTGATAGGCGACTACGTGCTGAAAGGCATTATGCTGATTTGGCGGTTCCGTCAGGGGCGCTGGAAAACGATTATTCCTGAGAATCCGGCCTATTGATGTCGCGATCTGCGCGTATCTGGGAAGAAGACAAATCGTTGCGATACAGCGACTCTGGCACGCTTTGACACATCTGGCGCAGGGCATTGGGAAGCTCGATGTCCTCAAGTGTCACAAAATCGCCGTTGTCGGCGCGGCCGAATACCAGAAACTCAATATTCAACGTCTGCAGACGTTGTATCGCTGCATCGCGCTCTTGCAGGCTGTGACGGTAGAACCGAGTCTCGCCAATGCGCTTCATGGTGTCGGTGCCCAAGACAAAGGTGGTGTTGGGGAACAGCTCGGCCTTGGCAGAAAACGTCGCCTGATTGCTTAGCCATACGTCTCGATCGGTGAGGGCTGCCAGGCGCTCCTGCACGGATAAGTAATCAAGATCCGGTTTGTCGGCGTTGCGTAGGGTTAGCTCGAAGGCCCCTCTTCTGCCGGTGACTTGCTCGGCAACCGCCATCATCTGGTGGTGGCCCGCATGGGGTGGGTTGAACGAACCCGGCAACAACAGCAGACCATCGTGCTCACCGCTGCACCAACGGTAGGGTGCGTCGTTCAGCAGGGGCTGCCAATCCCCTGCTGCTTGCAGCGATTGGGCGTTCAGATCTTGCGGCCGTTGGCCAAGCAGCGCACTGGCCAGGCTATTGAGCATCCCGGCAACCAAGCTCTGTTCTTGCTCGAGCCGCTCAGATTGCGCATCCAATTCGAGATAAAAAACGTGGGTAGCCAGTGCGGTTTGAATTGCCCAATGGGCTCGAGTTTGTCCGCGCTTGGTTCGGTCGGTTACCAAGCTGGCGGTGCAGCCAAGGCCAAAGTGGTCGTCGCCGCCAAGGGCGCGAGCGCGCTGATAGGCCGCCATGGCTAACGCCCGAGCCGTCGTCGTAGAGGATGCTTGTTCCGGTGCTTGGCCCAGCAGGTCGGCTAACGCCTGATTGGCGTAGGGGATGCTGGCGTCCAGAAGGGTTCTTGAGGCACCGGGCACCGCCAGCAGTTCGGCCAGCAGTGAGGCACCGCCGCCCGTGACGTGGAATACCCCGCGCCAAGGCGAATCGTGCAGTTGCTGGACAATGCTCATGGGTTAAGCCGGACGGTTTAAGAACGTCTTCACGCGCTCAACGAAACCGTCGAGCTGGTCGTGGTGTACCCAATGTCCTGCGTCGGCAAAGGCTTCTACCTCCAAGGGGCAGTTGAAGCTTTTTGTGCGACCGTCAGCGATAGGGTCAGACGCCCAAGATTCCAATCCTCTGACCAGTAGTGTCGGACAGGTGATGTCGCCGTAAAGCGTTGCCATATCGCTGAATGGAATGCCGATGGGCGAGAAGTTGCGGACATAGTTGTCGAACTTCCAGCTGAAGGTGCCATCTTCGTTTTGGTTGCTGCCGTGAATAGTGAGATGGCGAGCTTGTGCCTCGGAAAGATGCGGGTTCTCGGTCTGCATGCGCTGGAAGGCGTCTTCCAGTGACGGGTAGCGTTTCACCAAACGCCCAGAAGACTTGCGCACATCATTCATCCAACCGTGTAGGCGTTCACTCATGGTTTGATTCATGCGCTGCTTGATCATTGAGGGGGGAGGTCCCATACCCTCAATGGCAACGAGCTTGTTCACCCGCTCAGGATGCAAGGCGGTATAGAGCAAGGAAATGGAGCCGCCCAAGGAATGCCCAATCACCGTGACCGGGGACATTTGTTTCTGCTGTAACAGCTGGGCGATGTCATAGACGTAGTCGATCTGATTGTAGCTACCGCCGAGCATCCATTCGCTGTCACCGTGGCCGCGCAGGTCCGGTGCGATGATGTGGTAGTCGTGCCGAAAATGCTCGGCCACCCAGTCCCAATTGCGGCAATGGTCACGGCCGCCGTGAATCAGAATCATGGGTGGCGCGTCGGGGTTGCCCCAGTCGGTGTAGTGCAGGCGCATGCGCTGGGAGAAGTAGGTGTGGGAGGTTGGGCCCAGAGTAGCGGTCATAATAAGAGTCCTGAATGACGGAACGTGTTGCCAAGGCGCCGATTATAAATCACCGCCCAGATTTGAGCGCGGCTAATTGTGCGCGTTTGCTTGCCGAAATGTGATCCGGGCGATCAGGGCTTCGATGACAAAGCCTAGGATCAAAATAAAGCTGGCATTGATGGGGCCGAGCCAACCAAGGGAAAAGAACAATTGAGCGCAAGCGTAGATGCCGACGACGCGCAAAATACTGCCATAGGCCATGCCGCCGGTGCGACGCATCATCATCAGATGGGCATGAAAATAGTTCCGATAAATGATGATGGCGGGCATTAAGCACATGATCAGGGTGGCATCCCGGGCAATCGAGATAAGCTCTGGAGGCAGCCCCATCAACGTGCCCCAAACCCATTGATAAAGCGGCGTAAGCGAGTAAATCAACATGATCGTCGTAATGCCGGCGCAGATAATGGCCATAAAGCGACGTTTGCTGGACAAGTCGTCAAAACCAAAGCTGATGAAAAAGTGTCGGAACTGATTGGCGGCTTGCTGAAAGATCATGCTGAAGTCAAAGGCCACACGTAGTGCCGCGATGGTGGCAATGCCATCGGGTGTTCGGGCGACAAAGGCGAATAAAATGGGTCGGCTCAAGGCAAACATCACACCCGTGGTCGATACCGGAATGAAGAAGTTCAGCAGTTCTCGGTAGGTGACGCCCTCGTGTTCTGGTTTTGCCGGTGCTCGATACAGGCGATAGCGCGCGAGCAGCAATAAAGTCAGCATCACTAGCACGCCTAGAGTTTCAGATCCGACCACCACATATGCCGGTTTGAGGGCCAACGCCAAACCGGTGAGTAGTGCGGCGACAACCACTGCCAGATAGATGAAGTTTATCAATGTCATCCAGCCGGTGAGCTTGGCCTGGACGAGCAAGCCGGAAAAATAGTGGCGTTGGCCGTTCAGCAGAATCAGGGGGCACAACAGCACGAGGTATTCGCCGACACGAGCGGTCAGCGCCACGTCGATACTGAAGATTTGTGAGACCAGCCACAGACCCGAATCTGTTCCGGCAATGACAGCCAATGGCAGCATGATGAGCGCGCTGGCGATGACCACAAAACACCAAGATCGATGCGTTGCCTCGGGGCTGCGCGCATACACATTGGCAAGCTGTGCGATGAATTGCAGCGAGGCATTAAAAAAACTGAACACACCATAGGACAGGGCTAATACCGCAAGCTCGGTGACCGCATCAGGATACTTAGCCAGCGTGGCATTTTGAAACTGTACAGACAGCACCATGCCCACCCCGATGAGGGCGAGCGGCCAGTAAAAGCGCCAGTAGGCGAGCACAGGTTTTTAGGGACGGTGGGTTAGCGTGTAAAGATCAGAGAAAACGTTACCGGTACGCTGTAACCGATGGAAGGCAAGCCTGCTATCTCGCGCAGGGCTTCGATGCCAGATTCCAAGCCAAGGGAAGGTGCCCGGACGATGATGGGGGCAACTGTGGTAATGCTGACACGGCTTCGATCCATGGGTACGACCAGAACCTGCCCTTGGACTGGCGTAGTCTGTCCAGCCAGGCTGAGCTCGGCTTCGATGACCAAGGTGGTCGGTGCGGTGAGCGTTTCTAAAGCAGACAGATCAAGACGGGTCTCTATACGCGCGTCCGGAAATGACACGACGTCAAACAACATGGACTGCATGCGTTGGTCGCGTATGTCGATGCCTGTATCGACGCTGGTTAAATCGATGACCAGCTTGGCCGCTCCATCATCGGTTATTTGGCCCGATAATTCTGTAAACGTATGGGTTTCGGCAATGTGGCTGGCCTTAGTTGAGACGAAGTTCAACTGGGACGACTCGTTTACGAGGGTCCAGTCCGCTTGGGCGGATACAGCTGCCATCAGCAGGCTTAGGCAAAGCGTAAGGCGCGGTATTGGCCGTGGAATGAAGTCAGACATAAGTTTTTCCTGCACGCTTACAGTGTGCGACTGATCAGTTCTTTCATGATTTCGTTGGTGCCACCGTAGATGGTTTGCACTCGAGCATCGCGGTACATACGAGAGATCGGATACTCATCCATGTAGCCTGCGCCGCCGTGCAGTTGCAGACAGATCTCGATGATTTGGTTTTGTTTATCTGTGGTCCAGTACTTGGCCATGGATGCGGTGGAGGCATCGAGTTCCCCTGCCAGGTGCTTCACCAAGCATTGGTCAACAAAGGTGCGCGCGATCAGGGCCTCGGTTTTGCACTCAGCCAGCTTAAACTTTGTGTTTTGAAAATCCAGCACGCGCTGGCCGAAGGCTTTGCGCTCTTTTACAAAGTCCAGGGTCAGGGTTATTGCGCGTTCCATATCGACTACGGCCGATTGCGCAATGTTAAGGCGTTCTTGAGGCAGCTGTTGCATCAGCTGTACGAACCCCTTGCCTTCTTCGCCCACCAAATTTTCCGCAGGCACGCGGCAATCTTCGAAGAAGAGCTCAGATGTGTCTGCGGCTGCCTGACCAAGTTTTTTCAGATTGCGGCCCTTGGTAAATCCTGCCGTACCGGCTTCCACCACGATCAAACTGATGCCCTTGGCGCCTTGTGAGGGATCCGTTTTGGCGACCACGATTACCAGGTCGCAGTGTTGACCATTACTGATGTAAGTCTTCGAGCCATTGATGACAAATTCATCGCCATCTCGGACGGCGGTAGTACGAATACTTTGCAAATCCGAACCGGTATTGGGTTCGGTCATGGCGATGGCGCCTACGTGGGTGCCCGCTGCCATGCCCGGCAGCCATCGCTGCTTTTGCTCGTCGTTGCCGTAATGCAGGAAGTAAGGAGCCACAATTTGGCTGTGCACCTGGGAGCCAAGGCCCGAGGCACCAGCCCGCAATTGCTCTTCCAAAATGACCGTCTCATGACGGTAGTCACCGCCGGCTCCGCCGTATTGGGTCGGTATCTCTGCCAGCAAAAAACCTGCTGCCCCGGTTTTACTCCAAGCATCACGATCAACGATACCCTTGGCTTCCCAAGATTCTTGATGAGGCGCAAGCTCGGTGGTGAAAAATTTCCGGGCTGCGTCTCGCAGCATGGCCAGTTCATCGTCCATCCAGGGTGAGGTGTAATTTTCAAAAAGATCGGTCATGGGGCTGTCCTGCTGGGCGCGTTAATTCGAGGAGTTTAGCGGATTGATGATCGTTTGGCCGACCTATGATCTGTCTTTATTTCGCCTGACTACGGGTCACCTGCCACCGTGTAGGGCGCAGCATACATCTCAATTCTGGCGTCTCGATTCGACCGGCAAATCTCTGGATCAGACGTCGAAGCCGTCAGAATGTAAATATGCCCCCCACCTATCGTACTTGCAGGATCCCAGCGAAATCGACGACGTCAGAGGGGAAGGAATCGGCGCAACAGCGATTATGCGCGATCGTCCAGGTGGTTAAGAAAAGGGCTGATCGACATTTCGAAATGCTGGAAATCGCGTCGGGTCATTTGCCGATATCGCGGGTGCTCGTCAGGCAATAACCATTCCTCTATGATCCTACGCCGCCATCCCAATCGTTCGGCGAGTTCGTCGATGGTCAGTCCGTGCTGCTCGCAAAGCGTCAACGCACGCTGGTTCAAATCACCCAAGGCTTCTGACTCTACATCGCGCTCGATATCCAACCAAATAGAACGCAGTTCATCCGCGTCGCGATCAGATAGAGCGGTGCCGCTCTTTTCCGTGATCCATGTGTCGCCGGTTTGGTCATACACATGTTGCATGTAGTGCTTAATCAGTCTGCGGTAACCCATAGCTCTCGGCTGGTTGCATGTAACAATGGCAGGTTGCCGAATTTAAATGAAACTAATGTGTCCCTTTTATGACATACACGGGCAGCAACCCCGCGACATACCAGCACCGAAAACTGAACGGCGGCCTCGAATACACCTTTATCGGACAGCCAAAACGCCCCGCCGCTCAAGCGTCACGAGATGGTTACTCAACTGTCATTTAACTGTAATCAATCGCGCTGAAAGTGCACCTTCCGCGGTCAGAGACCGCAGTTTCATATCACTTCTTTGGGGAATGAGAATGCAATTCAGAGCTTTATTTGGTGCCTTGGTGGCAGCCGGACTGTTGGTCGGTTGTGGCGGTGGCGGCAGCGACATTAACATCGCGCCGAGCACTACAGACAATTCAGTGGACAACTCTTCAACAACAAACGCGCCAGTCGAGACAGTCAATCCTTGCGCGTCCTATGAGAACGAAGCGGGCCAGACGGTTCAGGGCACCTTTGAGTCGCCCAACTGCAGTTATTCCGTCGCCTTCGCCGACGCGGGTAACAACGTGACCACGGATTTGAGCATTCCTGCTCTGGCCAACAACGGCGCGCACATGTTTGACGGCAGCCTGTTTATCGGCGAAGCACACAGTGACAACGCGGAATTGACGGCAGCTGGAATTGCCGAAGGCGGCGACGGTCCTCAGCTGACCATCGAAGCAGGTGCGACCCTCGCGTTCGCAACGCAAACCCAATTCGTCATCATCAACCGCGGCTCGACTGTTTTTGCGGTTGGTAATGTCGACGCGCCCATCACATTCACCTCGTTCTCTGATGTCAATGGCACCGTTGGCGCCGAAGATGTGCAGCAGTGGGGCGGTATCGTCATTAACGGTTTTGGCGTGTCGAACAAATGCGATTACACCGGTACACGCGGTGAGGCAGGGTTTGCCTTGGTAGACGAGTGCAATATTGCAGCTGAGGGTGCGGAAGGTCTTGACGAAAGCTATTACGGCGGAGCCAATGATGCCGACACTTCTGGTCGTCTTGAATACGTGGTCGTTAAGCACACTGGCGCTCAGGTGGGCAACGGTGACGAGCTGAACGGTATTAGCTTCGGCGGCGTGGGCAGCAACACGATCGTTAAGAATTTGCAGATGTATTCAACCTACGACGATGGCATCGAAATGTTTGGTGGCGCTGTTAGCTTTGAGAACTTTGCCGCTGTTTACGTTCGCGATGATTCTATCGACATTGATGAAGGCTACATCGGCACCATCACCAACGCCTTGGTTATCCAAGCCGCTTCCGATGGTAACCACTGCATCGAGGCTGACGGTATTGGTTCGTATTCATCTAAGACCGATGCGGTCATCGATGACTTTATTGCACGGGGATTGAACAGTGCGCCGACCATCACCAACCTAACCTGCATCATTTCACCCAACGCGACAGGTACCCACGATCCGGGTGCGGGCTGGCGTTTGCGGGAAGGCATCGAAGCGACGATCAGCGACTCCTTAGTGGTTTCATCCTTCATGGCTGATGAAAAGACCAACGATGACGGTAGCAACGATTCGGATGGTAACTATTGTTTCCGCCCGCAAAGCTACGGCACTAGCGTCACCGCAACCGGCGTGATCATGGCCTGTCAGGATAGCTTCAAAGACGACGGCGCTACGGTAGCGGCCGCCAACGACATGCAGTTCGCCACGCTGACCGCCGGCGTTGCAACGGATGCGACCGCCACCGCAGACACCGGTCTGGTCCTGCTCGAAGGTACTCAGCCTGTATTCTCTGTGGCTCTCTCCAGCGCCTTAGTAGACGACGCAGCCCCAACGATTACCGCGACGCCGGACTTTGTTGGCGCAATCTCCACTGCGGACGCAGTTGATGTTTACGCGGGTTGGACCTACGGAATCTTCGAAGGCAGCCGCGCTCAGCCGCTTTGGTTCGAAGACTAAGCCTCTCTAGATCGCACGCGAGACAGCCGCGTGCTTGTGCCAAGCAGGCAGCACGGCACGCGGCTTTCACTGTTAAGAGAAGCGGAAAGAGCCATATTAGGGAAGGCAAACATGCAAAGTATTCGAGTTTTAGCGGCCACCGTGGTGGCTATCAGCGCATTGAGCACCAATGCCTACGCTGAAGAAGACGTCGCTGATCCGGTAGAGCCGGATATGGCGAGAGCTGACGGCTCCGTCATGGAAGAAACCGTCGTATTGGGACGCTTTCTGTCCGCGGCACAAACACTGCTCCAAGACCGTATCGAAGATGATGCCTTGGTCGATTCACTGGATTCCGAGACCATCAGTCGGATGGGTGATTCGACGGTTGCGGCGTCGCTGCGGCGGATCAGTGGTCTGACGCTCGTCGGCGATAAATTTGTTTACGTGCGCGGGCTAGGCGAGCGGTATTCCAGCACGTCGCTTAACGGGGCGTTTATTCCTTCGCCGGATTTGACGAGAAACGTCGTGCCCTTGGATGTCTTCCCGTCGGCTATCGTTAGCTCTTTGGCGGTTCAAAAGACATTCAGCCCAGACATCTCAGCAAACTATGCTGGGGGTTCGATCGATATCGTAACCACGCCGTTTCCGGACAAAGGCCTAAATTTTTCAGCCGAACTCGGCAGCGGCTGGAATTCAGAAGCGGACAACCTAAAAACCTATTCCGGCGGTTCTGACGATGATTGGGGTACTGACGATGGCTCGCGTCAATTGCCGAGCCAGATCATCCAAGGTCTTCAGGCTTATCAAGGATCCATTGGTGTTCAGAGCATTTTGGCGGGCTTAGGCCGCACCGCGGAAGGGGGAACGCTCTCTCAAGCGATTGCGATCAACACAGATTACGCACTGTCGCTAAACCGTGACATGGCTATCATTCAAAAGAGTTCTACGCCAGACGTCGACGGCCGCGTGTCATTCGGAAATACCTATGATTTCACGTCTGACTTGGAGGGCGGGATTCAACTCGGCGGCGCATACGCTAGCAAGTGGCGCAACAAAGAACGCCGTCAGGCGGTGTTTTCGACCCCAGATCAAGAATTTGAGAATGAATCCGAAACGACGTACTCCGTCGACATTTCTGCCACCGCGACAGCGGGCCTGCGCTACCTGAGCGAGCATGAGCTAACAGTGGCATCGTTGATGTTGCGCAACTCCGATGACGAAGTATCGATCAGCGACTTCCATAATGAGAATCGCCAGGTTTCCAGTGGCCTGGGTTTTCGCGATTACCGAATGGAATTTGAAGAACGCGAAATGCTCGTCAATCAGGTGAAGGGAGAGCACGTTCTCGGCCTGACGACGAAAGAACTACTGCGAGGATGGGCGGATTGGCTTCCGACCGACGCACAGGTGAACTGGTTCTACTCAGACGCGAAGGCGACCAGTGATATGCCTAATCGGGTGACCATGGCATTCGATACGGTGGTCGATCCGACATCCGGCGCGGTACTGACCGAAACGCTGAAGCGCGATTCTTCTGCGATAGACTACCGCTTTACGGCGTTAGAAGACGAAGTCGAGAGCTACGGCTGGAAAGCAAGCATTCCGTTTCAGCTGGATCGTTCAGCCATTGACGTGAAGTTCGGCTACCAGCACGATCAAAAGGCGCGGTCTTACGCTCAGCGAGAGTTTGGTTTTGGTGCGGTAAACGCCCCACTGTCGGCCTTGGTGGGCGGTATCGGCACCGTGTTGTCTGACAGCAACATCGGCAACGCAGATAATGGCTTCCGGATTCAGGAGCAGGGCTCAGGCTCTCGAAGCTACTTGGCGGCTACCATGGTGGACTCATCCTACGGAATGATCGATTGGTCGTATAACGAGACTTGGCGTGTGATCGCAGGAGCGCGATATGAAGACTATCGTCAAGTCGCTTTGCCTTGGAACGTGTTTGGCTACACCGTGGATCAGCCTCAGTTGCCAACGGATCCCGAGACCTTGAGCAACGCCACGTTTGCTGACGATGATTACTTTCCATCAGTAGCCTTGGTTTACATGAGCGATTGGATGGCTGAGACCTTTCAACTGCGTCTCTCCTTCAGCGAGACCGCGATTCGTCCCGATCTTCGCGAAGTCACGGATGCTAGCTACCAAGACCCGATAACCAACGAACTGGTGAACGGTAATCCTGACGTCGTACCATCGTCGGTGGAGAACATCGACCTTCGGGCCGAGTGGTTTTTTGCCAATGGCAACAGCTTTACCATCTCACTGTTCAACAAAGAAATCGCGGATCCGATCGAGTACTTTGAAAGTCCGGCCAGTGATACCAATACGGCTCGAGAAATCATCAACGCAGACGAAACGTCAATTCAAGGGATTGAATTGGACGGTGTACTGGCGCTCGGTTTCTTAGGATCGTTGGGCGAGCGGATGTTTTTGCAGGGCAATGCAACCTTCCAAGACACCGAAACCACAGCCGGTCCTAACGCGGATTCACCGACCAATAACGTGCGCCCTGCGACCGGCGCGTCAGATTATGTGGTAAATCTGATGGCGGGTTACGACTCGTTGGATGGACGTCATTCGGCGAACCTGTTGTACAACGTGTTTGGCGAGCGACTGTATGTGGCTGGGCGTTTGGGTGCGCCAGACGGTTACGAACAACCTTTTCATTCTCTTGACGTGAACTACAGTTTCTATCCCAGTGACAGCTGGACAATGAAGTTGAAGATTCAGAATATCTTGGATGAAACGGTTGAAATCGAACGAGCAGGTGTCGTGACTTTCGCCGAGGCACCGGGTATGTCGGTTGCGCTCAAGGTAAAGTACGACTTTTAGGTTGGTCTAAAGAGACGCCCCGGGGGCCCTGTTAAAGGTGCACCGGGGCTGCCGCCTCAGATCAATCACGGTCGCAACTCAGGGCACTCATCTCGTCGCTTCGATGGCCTCCAAGATGATCTCCTTCAATTCCTCTGGCGCGGTCTGCGGGCTGAATCGTCCAACCACCTGACCGTTCCCGTCGACGAGGAACTTGGCAAAGTTCCACGGGATATCCGCGTTACCTTCTTCGTCGGCACGCTCGCTTCTCAACATATTGTAGAGGTCGCACGCTTGCGTGCCGTTGACGTCTATCTTGCTGAAGATCGGAAAGTTTGCCTGATATTTGCTTTGCGCAAATTCCAATATTTCGGCATCACTGCCAGGTTCTTGGGCACCAAATTGATTGCAGGGAAAGGCCATCACGGTGAACGGATGACCGCTGAATTCTTCTTGTAAAGTACGCAACCCGGCGTACTGATTGGTTAGGCCTCATCGGCTAGCTACGTTGACGATCAGGCAGGTTTGCCCGGCAAAGTCCTTAAATGCGATTTCGTCGCCCTTGGCGTCGCTCATGGTGAGTTCGTGAAATTGGGTCATGTTTCTTCTCTGTTAATGGTTTATCGACCATATCGCAATCCTGCGGATCGGCAAACACCTAGTGTTGAGTCTCACACTGCGGTGGCACTGAGGGGATGTTCTGTTTAACATCAGGGTCAGGGATCTAGGAGAGAATGAGTTCTGTGTTGGAGAGAGGAGAACGCGCGGCGTGAAGACAGTCGATCGGAGAGGTCGTCGTTAATCTGGGTCTGTGCAGGTTCGTGCGTCAACACAAATCTCAGAAAAAGCCATGCCGGCGCGACACGCCCCGACGGATCGTGTCGAATAAGCATCATTGGCGGTCCGATTTGGCTGTGGCGATTTTCGCTGCAGACTTGGTTCCAAACCGCCAGCGGTGCGAGCCGCTGAATAGATATTAAGCTGTTTTACAATAAGAGGAATTAACCATGCGCGATGTTGTAATTGTCGATAGCGTACGCACAGGCCTAACAAAAGCCTTTCGCGGTAGCTTCAATCTGACTCGTTCGGACGATTTGTTGGCTCACTGCATAGACTCACTGCTTGACCGTAACCCTCAGCTGGGCGCTGATGAAGTCGAAGACGTATACGTCGGTGCGGCTAGCCACACAGGCGAACAGGACGGCAACTTGGCGCGTTTGGCTGTGATCTTGTCCAAACTGCCTGTTACGGCGGCCGGCGTCACCATTAATCGGTTTTGCTCATCAGGTTTGCAGTCCATTGCCTTGGCAGCGAACCAAATCGCGAGTGGCCAAACCGAAGTAGCCATCGCCGGCGGCGTGGACAGCATTTCAATGCGCACGCGTCAGGAGCCAGGTAAGGCAAAGCAAAACCAACGACTGTTAGATGAGAAGCCAGAAATTTTCATGGCGATGGGCAATACCGCAGAAGTGGTTGCACGCCGTTATCAGGTAACTCGTGAAGCACAGGACGAATACGCCCTGCAAAGCCAGCAGCGTTACCAAGCGGCTGTAGAGTCTGGCGCCATTGCTGAAGAGATCGTTGGCATGAATGCCACGATGCTGAAGGTGAACAAAGAAACTGGCGAAGAAAGCCATGAACAAGTGTGGGTCGATAAGGACGAATGCAACCGTCCGCAGACCACGCTGCAAGACCTGGCAAAGCTGGCCCCGGCTTTTGAAGAGGACGGTTCTGTCACTGCAGGTAATGCGTCTCAGCTGTCTGATGGCGCCTCTATGACCTTGCTGATGAGCGCAGACCGTGCGGCTCAGCTTGGCTTGACGCCGATCGGCATCTATCGCGGCTTTACCGTGGCAGGCTGTGAACCTGACGAAATGGGTATTGGTCCGGTGTTCGCCATTCCACGTTTGCTGAAGAATGCAGGCCTATCGATCGATGATATCGATCTGTGGGAATTAAACGAAGCCTTCGCCTCTCAGTGCCTGTACTCCCGCGATGCCTTGGGTATCGACAACGAGAAGTACAATGTACTTGGCGGCAGCATCTCAATCGGCCACCCATTTGGCATGACCGGTTCACGTCAGACCGGTTCGATTTTGCGTGAGCTGAAGCGTCGCAACAAAAAATATGGTGTGGTGACCATGTGCATCGGTGGTGGCCAAGGTGCCGCTGGGCTGTTCGAGTCCGTCTAGAGGCCTAA
>ERZ802830.2703-NODE-2703-length-15732-cov-12.6275_pt1 | contig 15732 bp, 15 predicted proteins | sample MGYA00345654_ERZ802830 | MGnify/ENA primary metagenome ERZ802830 (study PRJEB30503, sample SAMEA104212375) | marine metagenome | biome: Westerlies Biome; feature: [SRF] surface water layer (ENVO:00010504) within the epipelagic zone...; material: water...
GCTCATGGTGAAGTCTTATCTGTAGCTTTTGCAAACTCAGGCCAACATCAAGATACAGGTGCAAAAATGGTTCATATAGCACCCGATACAACATCTCTAATCACTTCCAAATCCATATCAAAAGGTGGAGGAAGAGGAGCCTACAGGGGTCTTGTAAGAGTTGAAGAAGGTGCAGAAACTGCTAAAAGTTTCGTAAGATGTGATGCTTTGATACTTGATGATAATTCAAGATCAGACACATATCCATATATGGAAATTGAAGAATCCACAGCCGAAATTGGTCACGAGGCAACTGTATCAAAAGTTGGAGAGGACCAACTGTTTTATTTAATGAGTAGAGGTCTTTCAGAAGAAGAAGCAACTTCTATGATTGTTGCAGGATTTGTTGAAGAATTTACCAAAACACTGCCAATGGAATATGCCATGGAGTTTAATAAACTCATTGAAATAAATATGATTGAAGCCGGCGCTGTCGGATAAACTAGATTAACAGGTTGATATTGAACAATATAATAATTGATAAAAAAGTACGCTCTAAACAAAATGAAGATATTGCTGACCTAACCAATAAAAATGAAGATTGGAAATACTCTCCACTTCAGTCTGATATTAACAACCTTGAATTAGGAAAAAATACTGATCTCGAAGTAACCGAGGGATTTGACGTTAACACAAACGGAACTACTTTTAATATAAATAATCAAATAGAAGGTCTTACCTTTACAGACCTAACAGAAATTCAAACTCCTGTAATTGATGAGTCTATTAAAAGACCCATAGACAAATTCCTTTTTCAACAGCTTACAAAAGCTACTGGGGGATTTCGTATTGATGTAAATGATGATGTTACCGAATATTGCAAAGTTAATTTTGAATCTAAAGAAAATACAATCCCATATATAGGCGTAAACGTAAATAAAAATAAAACAGCAAAGTTTTTTATCAACTTCAGTGATTTAGTTCAAAGTAATACCTACCCATTAATAGAACTTTATTTAGATGTTAATTCCAATCTTGAAATAATTATCCAAGCGACCTCTAGCCATGAAATTAATTTAATTAATTCTCTTTATGCAAAGCTTGAAAAAGATTCATCCCTATCAATTCATACAGTAAGCACAGGGGGAGTATTTTCAAGATCTCGCATGGATATAGATTTAGTAGGAAATGGTTCAAACTTCAATATTGATGGGGTATATTTTGGTGAAAATAAACAAGTTCATGATAATAGAGTATTTGTGAATCATCTTGGACAAAATACAACTTCAAATATGCAAACTAAAGGTGTACTTGGTGATGAAAGTACCTCTATCTTTACTGGGACTATTCACATAGCTGAAGGAGCAACTAAAACTGAATCTCATCAAGAAAATAGAAATATACTTCTCAGTGAAAAAGCAAGCGCGCAATCTGTTCCTAACATGGAAATTTTATGTGATGATGTTATATGTGGACACGGTTCATCAGTTGGCCCAATCGATGAAAATCTATACCATTATGTTATGTCAAGAGGGATCAATAAGGAAAATGCTGAAAAATTACTAATCAAAGGTTTCTTCAATGAAGTTATCAATAAAGATAGCTGGCAAATTATCAACAGTGAAGTTGCCTCACAACTAATTACAAAATACGAAAATGTTCTTGAGAGGTCAAACAATGGATAAAATTAAAGTTCTGAACATAAGTGAGTTAGAAAATAATCAATCCACCGTAGTTAATGTAAATGACAAAGAAATAGCTGTCTTTAATGTTGAAGGGGAATTCTTTGCTATTGATGACAGATGTTCCCATGCAGATGAATCATTATCTGAAGGTGAAGTGTATGACTGTAAAGTGGAATGTCCCGCCCACGGAGCTGAGTTTGATTTAAAAACAGGTGAAGCTTTGACACCACCAGCATCAAAATCAGTATCTTGCTACCAAACAAGTACTGATGAAAGTTCGATTTATATAGAAGTAGAAACAAATGCTTAAAGTTCAAAATTTAGAAGTTTCAGTAGGTGAAGTTCAGATATTAAAAGGTGTTGATATGGAGGTACCTTCAGGAGAGCTTCATGCGATTATGGGCCCAAATGGATCTGGAAAATCAACTTTTTGTCATGCAGTAATGGGAAACCCTGATTATGACCAGTCCGGGAACATAACAATTGGTGAAACAGATGTTTCTAAATTAACTCAATTTGAAAGATCAACTGCTGGAGTTTTTCAATCATTCCAATATCCTGTTGGCCTCCCAGGCGTAACATTAAAAGAATATGTAAATGAAATTAATCCTGATTTGAGTGACGATGAAATAAATACCCTCTCTAAAAAGTTTAATGTTCAAGAATTTCTCACTAGAGATGTTAACGTAGATCTTTCTGGTGGAGAGAAGAAAAGATCAGAACTATTTCAACTTGCAATAAAAAAACCTAAAGTCGCATTACTTGATGAAATTGATTCAGGACTAGACATTGATGCTATCAAATCAGTTTCATCTCTTATAAATGAAAATAGAGATGATCAGACATCGTATGTCTTAGTTACCCACTACAGTAGAATTTTGAAATATCTAGATGTTGATAAAGTTCATATTGTCGTTCAAGGCAATGTAATCAAATCTGGTGGTCAAGAATTGATTGAAGAAGTTGATTCGAATGGATACACTCAATACCAGGAATAAAAAAATTGAATAAAAAAAATATGAGAATAGAAAAAGACTCAATGGGGGAATTTGAAGTACCAGAGTCGGCCAAATATGGCGCATCAACTGCAAGGGCTGTAGAAAACTTTCCCATATCTAATCTTCGATTTACAAGAACTTTTATTAAATCATTAGCTGAAATTAAAAAAGCATGTGCAATGGTAAATGCAAAAAATAATCTACTTCAAGAGAATCTTGCAAGTGCAATTATTGAAAGCGCTCAGGAGGTCATAGATGGAGATCATGATGAAGATTTTGTATTAGATATATTTCAAACCGGTTCTGGTACTTCTACAAATATGAATGCTAATGAAATAATCGCTAATCTTGCAACAAACATTAGTGGAGAAAAAGTACACCCAAATGATCATGTGAATATGAGTCAATCTTCCAATGATGTTATTCCTACCGCGACTAATGTGGCATGCGTTTTGGAGATATCTCAAGGGCTAGTACCCGAATTAACAAATCTTATAAAAGCTTTTGAAGATAAGGGAGTTAGTTGGGAAAAAGTATATAAAAATGGTCGAACACATTTAATGGATGCTACACCAGTAACTTTAGGCCAGGAGTTTTTTGGTTACGCAGCACTGATTTCTGAAAGATTAAAAGATATAGAGATTGCATTAGACAATGTAAGAAAACTTGCAATTGGAGGAACTGCAGTAGGAACTGGTATTAATGCTCCAGTAAATTTTGGCACGAATGTTTCGGAGCAATTAGAGGCTTCTCTTGGTGTTTCCTTTCAAGAGGTAGAAAACCACTTTACAAGACAGGGGTCTAGGGAAGAGGTTGTTCAGCTTTCAGGTACATTAAAGTCTTTAGCAGTTTCACTTTTCAAAATTGCAAATGATATTAGATGGATGGGAAGCGGACCGATTTCTGGGCTTGGAGAATTAAAAATTCCTGCTTTACAGCCAGGATCTTCCATAATGCCTGGAAAAGTCAATCCAGTTATTCCTGAAATGATGATGCAAGTCTCTGCTCAAGTAATTGGAAATGATTCAACAATCTCATTTTCTGCAGCTAACGGTAATTTTGAACTCAATACAATGCTGCCAGTAATGGCTCATAATATTTTAGAAAGTATAGCCATACTTACGAGTGCAACCAAAGTGTTCACTGATAAATTAATTGTTGGTTTAGAAGCTAATACAGAAAAATTAGATGAGAATATTCAAAAAAATTCAATTTTAGTTACAGCATTAGTTCCTAAATTAGGATACGATACTGCAGCTGATGTTGCCAAGTTAGCTGTCTCATCGAATAGTACAATTAAGAGTGTACTTTTAGAAAAAGCATTACTAACTGAAGAAGAAATTGATGAGCTTCTTGACATTGATAAATTAATTTAAATGGTTACAAAAGTAGCCATAGGGTCAGATCATGCAGGTTACGAATTAAAACAATATATTATTGATAACTTTGATGAAACCATAGTTTTTAATGACTTTGGGACTAACAACACTGAAAGTTGCGACTACCCAGATTATGCAGATAAGGTCTGTAATTTCATTCTTAAGAATGATGACTACAGAGGAGTGTTAATTTGTGGTAGTGGAGTGGGAATGTCAATTGCTGCAAACAAAATCCAAGGAATCCGAGCTTCAAATGTAACTAATATAGAAACAGCGATTCAAAGTGTAGAACATAATAATGTTAATATTTTATGTCTTGGGTCTAATAATCTAGATAATACAAAAGCCATTGACCTAATCTCATCTTTTCTTAGCGCAAGTTTCACTGAAGAAGAAAGATATTTAAGAAGAATCAATAAATTAAATGGTTAATTTATTATTAAAAGATTTTTACCTTCAAATTTCTTTGTACCATTTACATAACTAAAGTACTTTCTACATTCACAGGATTGATATTCAATATCTATTGGGTAAAATTTTCTTTTTGCGTTAGGCCAATATTTTTCTTGTAAAGAGATCATTTCATTAGCAACATCTTGATGGTTATCTAATCCAAGAAATTCTTCAAGCCTATCTAAATATGGCTGAGCACCAATTCCAGTCGGCACTTGAGAAGTTATTGGTATTACATCATTTCTAAACCATGCAATATCAATTAAAGCCATGAAAATTGGGAAATCGTTTTCCATTTTGAATAGCTTGTTTATATTTTTAGTTGCTTTTATTACATCTAATTCGGAATTTAAAATAATGGCTGTAAGATCTTCTTTTATTTCACTAAAAAGAGTAGTAGCAGTTTCGATTCGCGTATAGGAATTACCCTTCCAAATCACATTTTGAACTGGATAGGCATTGAAGTTCTCCCACTGTTCTAAACTTGTTAATTTTTTAAATAATTTATTTACATCATTTAATTCCTCAAAATTTAGTTGGTCTAAGGTTTCCTGTCTATTGCACCATCTTCCAAAAAATAATGCCTGGATCAACATAGGAAGGTTATCTTTCAATGGCTCAGCAAATTTTATAATCGACTTACTTACTCTGTCATCTTCTCTAAAAACATTCAAAAATCTTCCCTGTTGAAAGATTTCATCATCACTCCAGGGAAATGATTTGCCACTTTCTCTATTTTTTCTTATTTTTTCCCGTTCTATGCAGTAATCAAAAAAACTTTTTACAGGGTCTTCAATAGTTAAGCCATCTAATGAGGTGCTATATTTGTTGATAGTCATTTTAAATCGAAATTTGCCAAATTGCTTTTATCCAATCATCTTGTATTTCATTTCTAGCAAAAACTACTATTCCTATTGCTCCATCTTCATAAACCTCTCTCATTGACGTCCCAGTTGTGTAGACATCATCTGCAATTAAGAGTGGATCATTGATATTATTTGTGCAGTACTTCTTAAGTGCTTTCTCAAAAGGTATCCCTCCTCTAGGAATACCTTTAACATCTCTAAAAGTTATTTTTTCACTAACAATTTTTGCCAAAGCTTGGTAGTCATTGTCGCTTAAGGCATCACATTCAACTTTCCAAGTAAGTGGAAGTCCAGCATGAGAAATAAAATCTTCTTTTATAAATAAATTCATAATAGCTTTCTTAATTTTAGCGGATTAAAGCAAACAGTTCCTAAGCTAACATGATCTGCTCCAATATCTCTATAATATTCTATATCTTTTGTGGCGTAGATTCCTCCTCCGGCAATTACTGGTATATGAGGATAATTTTTTTTGACGTGCTTTATGAATTTTGTCGTGTATGGAATAAGCTCTCGACCACTCAATCCACCTTTTTCTATTGGGAGAGTGTTACATGCGTGTATCTGTTTAAATTCAAAAACCTTAATGAATTTTTCGAGTTCTTCAAATGTTGTATTTGGAGATATCTTTCCAATAAACCATTCTCGAGATTCATTGTTAAAATCTTCAATACCTTCTATATAGTGCTTATCTATATTGGGACAGGACATATTTATCTCAAGATTAAAGTTTTCGGGTAATTTTTGGGAGAACACTCTCCAGTCATCCTTTTCTATTCCAGCTATTGAAAAGACTTCACCATTTTGATAGTTTTTGATACCACTTTGAAGACCTGGATTTCTTAGTCCAATTTTATTAACCCATCCACGTTTTGTGTATCGTAAAGTTTTAGCAATTTGAATTATTCTCCCTGTCCTCTTTTCAATAGTCCAACTACCAGAAACAGATATAGTTTTATTTGTCTTAATGTAATTACCAAAAGGAGCAGCAATAAACTTTTTCATCTTAAAATAATTTCAACATTTATTACATTATGGATAGTTAATTTTTTCATATGTCCAAATGATTTATTATGTAATTCATATTTTTTCTAATTGATCTTCCCATAACAATATATTTTGCACCCATATCAATTGCTTTTTCAGGGGTAGTAATATTTTTTTGATCATCATTGCTATCTGTTTTTAACCTTATTCCAGGTGTGATGATTAAGTCATAGAGTTTTTTAGTTTTAACAATTTCTGAAGCTGGACAAATAACACCGTCAATTCCTATTTGTTTTGCAATCATAAAATCATTTTCAACTTTCTTACTAGTTGTATCGCTAAATGCTTTGCTAGTGAGAGCACTACTGACTCCTAGAAGTTGTAAATTCTTTGGTTTACTTTGGGTTGCTGCAGATAATGCTTCTTTTTCTGATGCAATGTGAATAGTGAGATAATCTGCACCAATATTTCCAGCACTTACTGTCGCTGCTTGTACTGTGTGAGGAATATCATGAAGTTTTAGATCTAAGAATACTTTCCACCCATCATTTTTTAATTTCTCAACTGAAGATGGCCCTTCAGCAGTAAACATTTCTAATCCAACTTTCACGCCGTAAATTACACCTTTTAATTTTTCAAGAGGTTTCTTGAATTCATTCAACTCTTTGCCATCCAAGGCAAAGAAAATTGGCTTAACTGACATTTTGTATAGCCTCCATATCATCAAGTACTTTTTCTTGCAAAATGAAAGCCTCTACAAATGCTTCTGCCTCCCTAACTGAAGATACAACAGCAACTCCTGTTTTATGAGATAGTCTTCTAATTTTCCAGCCATCTGTATATTCATTTGCAAAAGTGGGTGTATTGATAACAATTGATATTAATTTATCATCTATAATTGTCAATGAAGTGGGCGATTCATCATCTGCTCTTCCAACAAGTATTGAATCTATATTATTTTCACTTAAAAATCTACCGGTTCCTTCTGTTGCATAAATAGAGAAATCAAGTTCAGCATATTTTTTAATTACTTCAACAAAATTTGGCTTTTCAGAATCACTTAATGTTACAAATACACCTTTTTGTTTTGATCCAATTTCAACTCCCGCTGCAGCGTATGCTTTATTTAGTGCTGTTCCAAAATCTTTACCAATACCTAAAACCTCTCCCGTTGCTTTCATTTCTGGACCTAGCATTGTGTCTTCAGCAGGAAATCTAGACCAAGGAAAAATAGCTTTCTTTATTGCAATTTTCTTTGTTGACTTTTTCAAGTAGTTTGTTTGACTTTTTATTTGTTCAATTGTGTATCCAAGCATCAAAAGTGTTCCTGCTTTAATTATTTGATTTCCAGTTACTTTAGCCACAAAAGGCATAGTTCTTGATGCCCTTGGGTTAGCTTCTAAAATAATTAATTCATTATCTTTAATTGCAAATTGAATGTTAAGTAAGCCCTTTACGTTCAGACCTAAAGCAAGCTTAGTACTTTTATCTTGAATCTCTTTTATCATTGATTTGCTAATACTATATGGAGGAATAACTGCTGTAGAGTCACCACTATGAACACCAGCTGGTTCTAAATGCTCTAAAATTCCTGCAATAAAAACTTCTTTTCCATCTGAGATTAAATCAACATCTACTTCTATTGCTTCTGTTAAGAATTGATCAACTAGTAATGGTCCAGATTTGAAAGGGTTGCCATCCTCATCTGCGCTTGAAAGGATATCAAGATAGTTTTCGAGTTCTTCTTTAGTTTTAACTACTCTCATTGCCCTTCCTCCAAGAACGTAACTTGGTCTAAGTAATACTGGAAAACCAATATCATTGACGGAATTAATAAGTTCATTTTCATTATTAGCAATTTTTGACAGTGGTTGTTTTATATCTTGTGAGACACATAATTTTTGGAATAAGTATCTATCTTCAGTAGAGTCAATAACTTCTAATGAAGATCCGGCAATTTTAAAACCTGCTGCAGAAATTTCTTTTGCAAGCTTAAGAGGGGTCTGTCCACCAAGTTGTATAATTACGGAATCAGGCTTTTCTCTCACTAACACTGCTCTAACCTCATTCCAAGATAAAGGCTCAAAATATAATTTATCTGCTGTATCGTAATCAGTGGATACGGTTTCAGGATTTGAGTTAATCATTATTGCCTCGAATCCATTTTCTTTTAATGAGCTAACTCCATGGACACAACAATAATCAAACTCAATTCCTTGACCAATTCTGTTAGGCCCAGAGCCAATTACAACTACTTTTTTTTGCTTTGAAGCAGTGTCATCATTTGTTATACCATTTGTAGAATACAAATATGGAGTTTGTGACACAAACTCAGCTGAACAGGTGTCAACAAGCTTATAAACCCTATTATTTTCTAGTTCTTTCTTTGAATCTTTATTGTCTAGATCTTCATCTGTCCAGCCAAACATTTTGAGAATCATGGATGGTGCGGACTCAGGATTGACACTAAAGCTTTTTTCGATTTCTCTTAGAAACCACAGATCAATTTTTGAAATTTCTGCAATGTCCTCAATTGCCCAGTTTCTTCTAATCGCTTCAAAGATAGCAAAAATTCTTCTTGGACGGGGAGTATGAATTTCTTTTTGTAGTTGATGTTTGTCAAGATTAATAAACCTATTATCAATGTTTCTTATGCCTGTTTTACCAATTTCAAGAGATCTTATTGCTTTTGTTAAGCTTTCGGTAAATGTAGAAGCTATTGACATAACTTCTCCAACACTTTGCATAGACGTTCCCAAAACATCATCAGTAGATGGAAATTTTGGAAAGTCAAACCTTGGTATTTTTACTACTACATAGTCCTGAACAGGTTCAAAACTAGCAGGAGTTGAACCTGTTATATCATTTTTTAATTCAGTCAAGTTATACCCAACTGCTAATAAAGCAGCAAATTTTGCTATGGGGAATCCAGTAGCCTTTGACGCTAAAGCTGATGATCTAGAGACTCTAGGATTCATTTCAATAATTCTTCGTTCACCATTTTCTGGATTAACTGCAAACTGAACATTACTTCCACCCGTAGCAATTCCAATTGTATCTAAACAAAGCAATGCTTCATCACGCATTGCTTGATATTCTTTATCTGAAAGTGTTTGTATAGGTGCAACTGTAATTGAGTCCCCAGTGTGAACTCCCATAGGATCAAAGTTTTCTATGCCACAAACAATTACTCCGTTTCCATCACTATCTCTCATTACTTCTAACTCAAATTCTTTCCAGCCATAAACAGACTCTTCAATTAATACTTCCTGAGTAGGCGAAGCAGCAAAGGCATCTTTTAACTTAATATTTAACTCTGTATTATTTTCAACAACACTAGTTCCTCCTCCACCAAGAATGAAGGATGGCCTAAGCATTAACGGGTATCCTATATTTTTGGCGGCATCAAGCCCTTCTTCGAAACTTCTAGCATATGTTGCATTAAGAGTTTGTATACCAACTTCTTCCATTGCTTCTTTAAACTTCCATCTATTTTCTGCTACTTCAATAGCTTCTGCTGAAGCACCAAGTAACCTAACATTATTTTTTTTAAAAACACCTTTTGCACTCAATTCCATAGAAAGGTTTAAAGCAGTTTGACCGCCTAGAGTTGGGAGCACTGCATCAGGTTGTTCTTTTTCAATTATTCTCTCTAAAAAAGTAACTGTTAGAGGTTCTATATATGTTGCATCAGCCATTTCTGGATCTGTCATAATGGTTGCAGGATTAGAATTAACAAGAATAATCCTATATCCCTCATTTTTTAAAGCTTTCGCGGCTTGTGAGCCTGAGTAGTCAAATTCGCATGCTTGGCCAATAACAATAGGGCCAGAACCAATTATTAGAATACTTTTAATCTCTTTGTTAGCTGGCATGTTTTTCTCCAATCATGTTTAGGAATGGGTTAAAAATTTCCAAACCGTCGGTAGTCCCGGGACCTGATTCGGGATGAAATTGAACTGAATATGCATTTGACTCCCAAAGACTTATTCCTTCGTTGCTTCCATCATTTAAGTTTGTCGCGTATGCATTTATTGCTCCAAATTTTTTGTGCTTAATGGGCTTTTCAAAGCTTTCAACAGTAAATCCATGATTTTGTGATGTTATTATAGCTTTTTTCAAACCCTCAATTTTTACAGGATGGTTAGATCCATGGTGTCCAAAATCTAGCTTTGTCACAATTAATCCGCATGCAAGACCTAATATTTGATGACCCAAGCAAATACCAAATATGGGTAAATTGCCAATCAGTTTCTTTACATTCTCAACAACTGAGGTTAATGACCTTGGATCTCCTGGGCCATTAGATAAAAGCAAACCAGATAGCTCTAAGGATAAAATTTCTTCAGCATCTGTACTTGGGTTAATTAAAACTGTGTCAAAATTTTTTGATTCAAGCACTTTTACAATACTCGACTTTGCTCCTAAATCTAGAATGCCAATTTTCCCTTTGGTTTTATGGAATTTTGACTTTCCTAATCCAGCATTCAGAGCAGAATTATCTCCGATGATATTTCTTGCATTAATTAGTAATTGTTTTAAGTCCTCAGTATTAGCATCAGTTCCAAATGCAAACATTCCTGAACCAGAATCTCTCAAGTGAGTTGTAATTGCCCTAACGTCGAACCCTCCACTAAACGGAATTTCATACTCATTAAGCCAGTCGGTTATTGATTTCTCAGATCTCCATGATGATGGATTATATGTAAAGGAGTTAGCTATAGCACCTTCTATTTTTGGTTCATTTGATTCGAAATCAGTTTGAGACATCCCATAATTACCAACATGTGAAGAGGTAAAAGTTATTAATTGATTAGTGTATGACGGGTCACTTAATATTTCAACAAATCCCGTCATTGCAGTATTAAATATAAGTTCACCTGTTGTAGGCTTAAACTCTTCTGTAGTCCATCCAATGAATTCATCTCCATACTCATTTACTAAAACAGCTTTCTTATACACTTTCAGAAACCCTTTCAATCTTGGTTTTCCTTTTTTCGAAGATAGAATTATTAAATTTTGATTTAGTGGTAAATTCTTTATTGCATTTTTCCCATAAATTTTTTTTAGAAATGTTTATTTCATAACCAATTTCAGACAATATTTTCTTAGGGTTTACGACCATAAATCTTTTTATTTGTTCAATAGAAAATATGCCTGATGAGTAAATCATTGGGAAAGCAGACTCTAGGCCAACTACTCCTCTTGCAGCACTCTTAAAATCTATGTCTTTTGTATTACTTGGGTGTGGAGCGTGATCGGTAGCTATTGCGTCAATAACATTAGTAAATAGACCATCTATTAAAGAAAGACGATCTTCCTCCTGTCTTATAGGTGGGTACATTTTGTATAAACCATTGGCAGTATCTAAATTATGATTATTTTCTAAAATGTGGTGTGGAGTTACCTCACTTGTTATTGGTAGCCCACTTGATTTAGCCTCTCTGATTAAATCTACACATTTTTTTGATGATATATGTTGAGCATGGTATCTAGTGCCATATTTAGCTACAAGTTCAATGTCTCGAAGTAAAATTGTTGACTCTTCCGTTTCGTTAATTGGAATTAATATTTCTGTATCGTTTGGTGGGGCAATATCTCCGGGTTGCGTGTAGCAACTACTTTCACAATGTTGAAATATCGCAGCATTTAAAGAAGCTATAGTTTTAAATGCTTCCTCAGCTAAGTTGTTATCTATTAGAGATTTACCATCATCAGAAAAAATATAAATTCCATGTTCGATAAATTCTTTAAAGTTAATTAATTCTTTTCCTTCTAGGCTCTTGGTTAATGCCCCTACTCTATGAACATTGATTTTTAATGCATTATCTATTTTTCTGGCAGTATTTAAATGCTCAATTGTGTCTATGACAATTTCCGAATTAGGCATAGCCAATATATCACTGTACCCTCCGTTTTTAGCTGCTAGTTCAATATCTTTATATGGAAAATTATTGTTGTCTGGATATCTTGTGTGTGTATGAAGGTCAATAAAACTTTCTAACTCAATCATATTTTTCCATTACATACATGTATGAGCTAATTCTTGAAGCTATCCCAAATGAAAGCTGATCTTTATATTTAAATTTATCATGCTTAGACGCTTGTTCCGAGATTTCAACTCCTAAATTCATAGGCATAGGGTGAAGTACTATTAAATTATCATCTGATTTATTCAGAATATCATCTGTTAGTTGATAATCGTTTACAAAGTCTTTTAGATTTAAATTTTCGAAATTGTTTATGCGTTCTGCTTGAACTCTTAAGACTTCAATGGCGTCAGTCGAATCCAAAACTTCTTCCCAGCTGCTTAAGACCCTTATATTAGATAAATCATCAGGTAAGAAACTTTTATGTGTAAATACACCTACTTTTTTCCCAAGTGCAGTAAATAATTCTTTTCCAGATTTAAAAACTCTAGAGTGCTTCACATCTCCTGTATAAACAACAGGAATATCATTTTCTAATTTACCGAATTTTTTCAGAGTTGTTGCATCCACAATGGCTTGTGTTGGGTGAGATACGGTCCCAAAACCAGCACTAATGAATGAGATGTCTTTAAATTCTCGATATTCATCTAGGTTTTCTTCTTTTGTCCTAATTACTATGGAATCAATCCCTAAAGCTTTATAAGTTTCAATTTCATGTTCAAGATTTTCTCCTTTTATTTTTGCTGAAATTAAGTCTGAAGATTCCATAGTTTTTATTCCTAATCTGTGTGCTGCTACAGAGAAAGAAAGTCGGGTTCTAGTTGATGGTTCGTCAAATTTTAATAAACTAATCGAGGAAATTTTATTTAATTTTTCTGGGTTTATTTTTTCTGTAATGTCAATTAATTTTTCGAGCCCTTTTTTTTCTATATTTTTAAAGTCTAAAAGGTGTCTAGTCAATTAACTTACCTCCACACGATCATTCTCATCAATTTCTTCTAAAAATACAGATACATATTCGCTTTCATTGGTTGGAATGTTCTTTCCAACAAACTTAGGATTTATTGGAAGCTCTCTATGTCCTCTATCTATAAGACAAGTTAGTGTTATTGAACGGGGTCTTCCTGAATAGATTACAGCCTCTATAGAAGCTCTCAATGTTCTTCCTGTGTAGATTACGTCGTCAATTAAAATTACATTTCTGTCTTCGGGGGTTATATTCAATATGCTTTTATCTAATTCTTCATCTAGATCATCTCTAAATGGCTTATAATTTACGGTATCTATATTGTGTTTAAAACCAAATTGATTTAAGTATTTTGATATTCGTTTTGCAAGAAGATCACCCCTTCTTGGAATTCCAATTAATAATGGATTAACTAATTCAGATTCAGAGATTTCTTTACTTAGACGATAAAGTGTTTTGTTGATTTCCATAATCTTCCTTTTGATACTCACTGGTATCATTTAAAGTCTCTTTTATATTAACAACATTGTAAGCAAAATGCTTGTTATCTATTCTCTCTAAAAAAAGGAACTCCTATATTACTTGGTGCACCGGTTCTACCACCTTTATAAATCGTTAACATAATAAGAACTAATATAGTGATTACATAAGGAGTAATTTTTACAATATATGGACTAATTTCAAATCCATAAGTTTGAAGCCTTGGCACGAGGGCCTCTAAAAAACCAAAAAGTAACGCACCGAGAGCTGTTCTGTATGGCTTCCATCCTCCAAAAATTACTAAAGCTAGTGCAATCCAACCTCTACCAGAGGTCATATTGTCTGTCCAATATGGGACGTAGCTTAGTGTAAGATAAACACCAGCTAATCCAGCAAAACCTCCACCAACACATGTTGCTATGAATTGTGTTTTATTTACATTTAAGCCCATTGAGTCCGCAGCACGAGAATCTTCTCCAACAGCTTCAAGTCTTCTCCCAAACATAGTTTTTTTTAATAAATAAGCAGTCGCAATCATAAGGAGAATTGCTAAAAAGAATATATAACTTTGACTTAGTATAACGTCTACCAATGTTGAGGGATTTTCTATTTCTCTTAAGCTATTAATTTTTACAGGAAGTTTTTTACCTATATAATTCTTTCCCATAAGAGCTGATAAAGAAAGTCCTAAAATTGTAAGAATTAAACCAGAAACAGTTTGGTCCTGTTTAAGAATGACGGTCACAAATGCATGAAGTGAAGCAAACAGGGCTGCAGAAAAAATTCCAATAAATATTGAAAGAAAGAGATTTCCGGTATTTACTGCTGTCATAAAACCAGTTACTGCTCCAATCGAAATCATTCCTTCTACACCAAGGTTCAATATTCCTGATTTCTCAGTTATCAACTCGCCAAGTGCAGCTATAAAAAGCAATGTAGCTGCCTGAAGAGTTGCATTTAAAAGTCCTATAAATTGAATATCAATCATCGTCATTAACTTTCAATATCTTATAAGAAAAAAAGAACTGAGCTATAAGGGCTCCAAATAAAGTAGTAGCTTGGATAATATCGGCAATATAGCTACTAACTCCTATAGTTTGAATCACGGAACCCCCAATAGTTAGTGCTCCGAATAAAGATCCCACTAAGAAAATTCCTAATGGTCGCATTCCAGTTATTGCAGCAACAATAATAGCTGTGTATCCAAAACCTTGAGATAATCCTGTTGAAACTCTATGTGTCTGACTCAATAATTCGACTCCACCTGCCAGCCCCGCAAGTCCACCACCTATTAACATTGCGATAAATGCTTTCTGTTTTGCATTAATGCCTGCATAAATTGCAGTTAATGCAGAACCTCCTGAAATCCTTAGCTCATAACCAAACACGGATTTTTCTTTTAGATAGTGAATTCCTAAGGTGCAAAGAAAACAAATTATGAAACCGTAGCTCAGCTTTCCAAAAATTGTAGGTAGATAAACTTCTTTTCCAACATATGTCGCAGCAGGAAAATTTAGAGAGTTCGGATCTTTCCAGGGACCATTAACTAGATAAACTGTAAAGCCAATGATTATATAGTTGAACAATAAAGTAGTAATTATTTCATTTACACCAAATAATACTTTTGTTATCGCTGGTATAAAAATACATAAAGATCCACCAACAAATGATGAAAGTAATAAAACAAGAATAGATAAGCTTGGATTTGAGATTTCTAGACTGATATAGATAAAGTTGAGAACGATTCCCCCCATAAATATCTGGCCTTCAGCTCCAATATTCCAAAGTTTTACTGAATTTATTATTGAGATTCCCAGCCCAGCCAATATTAACGGAGTTGCTTTATTTAGAGATGAGCTAATACTTTTTAAACTACCTACAGAAAGTTTTAACATTAATGAAAATACTTCAAACGGATTTTGCCCTTGAATTAATAGAATTAATGAGCCGATTACTATTCCAATGGAAAGACCAATTAAAAATGAATAAAAAGTGGAAAATTCATTAA
>ERZ802830.2704-NODE-2704-length-15732-cov-7.57256_pt1 | contig 15732 bp, 13 predicted proteins | sample MGYA00345654_ERZ802830 | MGnify/ENA primary metagenome ERZ802830 (study PRJEB30503, sample SAMEA104212375) | marine metagenome | biome: Westerlies Biome; feature: [SRF] surface water layer (ENVO:00010504) within the epipelagic zone...; material: water...
GTCTTGCTAATTTTCGATAAGCGCTTTTCAAAGTATTAGCATCAGCATCTTTTGAAACACCAAGTATTTGATAAAAGTCGGCCATTAAATAATACTCAACTATTCATAAAAAGGATTTAATTTTCTTCAGAGATAGGATTCTCTGAATCAATATCTTCTTCAACTTTATCCTTTTCTTCAGGCTCTTGTGAATTTTGTTGGCCAGGACCCATTGAAACTTTAACTAATGCATGTCTTAACACCTTACCTTCTAAATGATATCCACGCTGTAATTCTTCAATAATTATATCCTCATGAAACTCCTGACTTGGTTCCCTTAAAACCGCTTCATGTAACTTAGGATCAAATTGTTGTGCAACTACCCTCATTGGAGAAACTCCTTGTTGTTTTAACACTTCCACTAATTGTTTATATAGTCCTTGATAACTTCTGTGCAATGTTTGAGCCTCCTCACTTTCGGGTTTTAGTTGTTGTCTTGCTCTTTCAAAATTATCAACAATGGGCAATATTGCTGTTAAAGCTTTGGAAACAAGTTGAACTTTTAAATCATCTTGATCTCGAGACTGTCTTTTTCTAAAATTATCGAAATCGGCAGCAATTCTTACATACTGACTTTTTAACGTTTCATGCTCTTTTTCTAATTGTTCTAATCTTGCGTCATTATTAGTTATGGTATTTTTTAAATCTTCTGCATAAATATTTTCATCATCTTCGTTAAGTGACTGTTTATCTTCGCTGGTTTGATTTTCAATCACAGAAGAATTTTCATTTTTATTAACCTCTTCAGAAACGTTCTCTTCTAGATTTTCGACATTATCTGATTGTTTTTCAATCATTACACTAAATTTTTATTAAAACCATTGTGAATGAAATTGACGCACAAAACAAGTTGCGGAAGGCCGCACTAATTAGTTATTCGGCTATAAACTTCAAAGCAAGACCGTTATTACAATATCTTTTACCTGTTGGCAAAGGACCGTCATTAAAAACATGACCTTGATGCCCGCCGCATCTTGAGCAATGATATTCTGTTCTTGGAACAATTAATTTAAAATCTACCTTCGTTTCTACAGAACCTTGAATTGGATCCCAAAAGCTAGGCCATCCAGTACCACTATCAAATTTAGTATCAGAAGTAAAAAGAGGTTGATTACAACCTGCACAATAAAATATACCTTTCCGCTTCTCATTATTTAGCTGACTACTAAATGCTCTTTCAGTACCCTCTTCACGCAAAATATAATAAGATTCCGGACTAAGTTTCTTTTTCCACTCCTCTTTTGATAAATTCCAGTCTTCATCCGAAGCAGAAGATGCAGCTAATACTTTCTTTGGTTTAAGAATAAATTTCAAAATTGACATGATAGGAATTAAAATAAAAGATCTTCTAGAAAAAAATTGATTCATATTTTCAAATATATCGAATAGAATTTAATGAAAAGTTATCAGATTAATACTATAAACAATCCACATAAAATAAGTGTTGCTCCAATGATGGATTGTACAGACAAACACTTTAGGATGATAATTAGAAAAATAAGCTCTAAAGCGCTTTTATATACTGAAATGATAGTAGCTCAGAGTTTAATTTATACAGACAAAAAAGAGCGGTTTTTAGACTTTAATTCAGAAGAACATCCATTATCAATTCAGTTTGGAGGAGACAACCCAAAAATGCTTGAAGAGGCTGCAAAAATGGCTCAAGATTGGGGATACGATGAAATTAACTTCAATGTGGGATGTCCAAGCCCAAGAGTATGTTCCGGAAACTTTGGTGCTTCACTGATGAAACAACCTACCAAAGTAGCAAAATGTATAGAATCCCTAAAAAATAATTGTAGTTTACCCGTTACTATCAAACATAGAATTGGAGTTGATGAAGAAGATAGTTTTGATAAATTAGATAGTTTCGTAAAAGAAGTTGCAAATGCTGGAGCAGACAGATTTACTGTTCATGCAAGAAAAGCAATATTAAAAGGTCTAAATCCCAAGCAAAATAGAACAATACCGCCACTAAAATATGATGTGGTTCAGAAATTAAAGAAAAATAATCCAAAGCTGATTATAGAAATAAACGGAGGTTTTACGAATATTGATCAATGCATAAAAGCACTTAATGATTTAGATGGTGTAATGATAGGAAGATCAGCTTACAAATATCCATTAAGGTGGTCTGAAATTGATCAAAAAATATATGGTGAAAATCCTAAAAGCAAAAAAGCTTCCGAAATCATTTTTTCATTGGTTCCTTATATTGAAAAACATTTAAAAAACGAAGGCAAATCTTGGGATATATGTAAACATCTTATAAATCTTGTAGAAGGCATCCCAAATGCAAAGGTCTGGAGAAATGAAATTTCTACCAAATCGATTAGACAAGAATTAAGTATTGATTACTTAAGCAAAAAAGCTTCAGAATTACAAAGAATGGGTTTTTAATTCCCTTCTTGAGATATTTCAGAATTGCTTGAAACACTTCTTTTTCTTCTACTTCTACCATTTTCAAAGTCAGAATTTTCGGAAGAATTTCCATAACTCCTATCTTCCCAACCTTCTGCTCCAGAAGATTTATTAACGTAAGAAGAAGCAGGTTCAGAATAATTACCGCCACCGCCGTAACCGCCACCATTGCCGCCACCGCCGTAACCGCCACCATTGCCGCCACCACCGTAACCGCCACCATTACCGCCGCCGCCGTAACCGCCTCTACCGCCACCGCCGCCTCTGCGTGGACCTCCCCCACCGCCTCTTGGCTCGGCTTTATTGATTCTTAAAGGCCTTCCCATAAGCTCAGTTCCTTGAAGACCATCAATAGCTGATGTTTCAAGTGCTTCATCTGCCATTTCGACAAAAGCAAACCCTCTTTTTCTGCCTGTATCTCTTTCTAAGGGAAGAGAACAATTCATAACTTCACCGTACGGTGTAAATAATTCTAAGATGTCTTCTCGCTCTGCGCGGAAAGGCAAATTGCCAACAAAAATACTCACTTGAAACTCAACTTTAAAATAATAACCAAGATAAAAACTACCGATTAAGTAGTTCATATACATTACTATATTATTCTACTTCAATACATACCTTGTTGTAGAAAATTACTTGAGATTTAGGTGAATAATTTTTCCTTCCAATTATTTAATTCAAGTTTGACTTGATCGAATCCTGTTCCACCTAAACTATTTCTTGACTTGACTACGTTCATAGGATTGAGGTTTTCATAAATATCTTCTTTAAATTCATTATGAAATGTTTGAAATTCTTCTAATTTTAAATCTTTAAATAATATGTTTTTACTTAAACAATACTTCACAATATCTCCGACCACTTGATATGCCTCTCTAAAAGGAACCTTCTTAAATACTAGATAATCTGCTAGATCAGTTGCATTAGAAAAATCATTATGAACAGAATCCATTAACTTTTCAACATTAAACTCTATTCCTTCATTTAATAAAATTGTCATAGCTTTTAAGCAAGAAGAAATAGTATCTACTGTGTCAAAAATTGGCTCTTTATCCTCTTGGAAGTCCTTATTGTATGAAAGAGGCACTCCCTTTATCATGGTTAATAAAGATTGAAGATGTCCATAAACTCGACCCGTTTTACCCCTTATTAATTCAGGAACATCTGGATTCTTCTTCTGAGGCATTAAGCTACTTCCAGTCGCACACTTATCAGTTAATTTTGCAAAAGAAAACTCATCAGTAACCCACAAGATTATTTCTTCGGAAATTCTACTCAAATGAGACATTATTAAAGCAGAACTTGAAGCAAATTCAATACAAAAATCTCTATCACTTACAGCATCAATACTATTTTTATAAATATTTCCAAATCCTAATTCTTCAGCAGTAAAATATCTGTCTATTTTAATTTTAGTACCTGCTAAAGCTGCTGCGCCTAAGGGCGAAATATTAACCCTAGCTCTAACTTCTTTAAGCCTTTCACGGTCTCTTTGAAACATTTCAAGATACGCCAAAAGATGATGAGCAAGAGATAGAGGTTGCGCTCTTTGCATATGGGTATAACCAGGTATTAATGTATAGATATTTGATTCAGCAATCGAAAATAAAGAATTTTGTAATTCATCCAATAAGATATCAATATTATCAATTTTTTTTCTCAACCATAATCTAATATCTGTTCCTACCTGATCATTTCTACTTCTACCTGTATGTAATTTTTTCCCAGTTTCACCAATTAAATTAATTAGTTTTTCTTCAATGCAATAATGTATATCCTCCGATGGAGCCCCGGGGCAAAATTTGCCTTCAATAAAATCTTCTTTTATAGTTTCTAAACCCACGATAATTTTTAAAGACTCATCAGTGGACAAAACCTTAGTTTTACCAAGCATTTTAGCATGAGCTATAGAACACTCTATATCTTCTAAAATTAGTGTTTTGTCAAAACTGATTGAAGCATTAAACTCTTCAATAAACGGATTCAGACTACCATCAAACCTATTACTCCAAACTTTAGACATATGAATTAAACTTTAGTTACTTCTAATAAAGCATTATTTTATATATGTGACAAAAAATCTAATCTAACTGAAAGACTACTATAGAAGCATCGTCTTCCAATTGTCTATTTTTACCAGTAAACTCATCTAATAACTTATAAATCTTATTTAAAATTTCTTTAGATTTAAGTGATTGCTGACATAATTTTGAAAAGGCTTGAATTAAACGTTCTTCATCAAATCTTTCGCCTAAAGCATTAGAAGTTTCAGTTACTCCGTCTGTATAATAAAGAATTGCATCGTTTTTATTAAGTTGTATTTGTCCACATTGATATTCAGCATCATTTTGCAAACCAAGAACAAAGCCTTCTGAATCTAATTTAATAATTTTTTGCTCAGAACTTTTCCAAAGCAAAGGAGGATTATGTGCAGCATTTGAATACCTTAATTTTTTTGTTCTAGGATCGTAATCAGAATAAAATAAAGTTATAAATCTATGCGATTGATCTAAATCATAAATAGCTAACTGATTTAAATCATGCAATATTCTATCTGGAGGTAACCCAGTCAAAACCTCTGCTCTTAGCATTCCTCTTAACATAGTCATCAAAAGACCTGCTGGAAGGCCCTTCCCCATAACGTCTCCAATCACTAAAGCCCACCTTGCTTTTTCGCGTCTCTTCTCAGAAATATTTGTTTTCAAGGACATGAAATCATAATAATCTCCTCCTAATTGAAGAGCTGGCCTACAGTGCGCAGCTAAATCTACACCATAAATGGTTGGACAATAATCGGGTAAAAGTTGCGATTGGATTTCTGCTCCAATAGAAATTTCTCTATCTACGTTTTCATGCTTCTTTTTTGCTTTAATTAACGAATAATTTTCTAAACCAATTGCCAAACAACTAATAATAAAGTTTAAATTGCGCTCATATTTTAAAGAATCATTGAAAGTATCTTTTTTAAAGGTATAAAGAAATCCTCTACATTTTCCCCGTGACAAAACTTTATAAGACTTAATTACATATTCTTTAAATTGATTATTTAAAACTTTTTCAAAAGAAATATCATCTTTTAATTTAAAATTTTTAGAGAAATCAAAATTGTTAAAATAACTTTTAATTTCATCATCCATTTTTAGATTTTTTGTTGCACCAGCAAACTTAATATTTTCTTTCCATATTTCTCCCTTTTCATTCAAAGGAACAATAAAACTTAATTGATGATTAAAAGTATGTTTTAAAATTAAAGAAATATAATCCAGAAATCTTTTTATATTTGAAAAAGATTTTAAATAATAGGATAATGAAGATACTGTTTCTATAAATTTATCATTCTCATGAAGAGGAAATTTATAATCCTTCTCTAAAAATTCTTGAATAACGTCATTAGACAATAATTTTTCTTTTTGGATTTTAGACAAAACACATAGAAGCCATAGGTATGTTTTAACACTAAAAATACGTTTTTAAAAAAAATTAATTAAATTTTTATCTATCAGCAAGCAAAGCCTCAACAAACTCAAAGCTATTAAATGGTCTTAAATCTTTAATACCCTCTCCAGCGCCGATAAATCTTATCGGCAGATTGACTTCTGCAGAAACAGCAAGAGAAACGCCACCTCTTGAAGTGCCATCTAATTTAGTAATAATTGCACCACTTAAATTTGCAGATTTTGCAAAACTTTTTGCCTGCTTTAATCCATTTTGTCCTTGACTAGCATCTAAAACTAATAAAGACTCAATGATTGCATCAGGAACTTTTTTGTCAATAATTTTTTTTATTTTTGATAATTCATCCATAAGATTATTTTTATTTTGTAGTCTTCCTGCAGTATCTACGAGTAATAGGTCGCTTTTGCGTTTGTTTGCTGCGTTAATAGCATCAAAAACTACTGCTGCTGGATCTGCATTCTTTGATTGATTCGAAATAACATCTACTTTACTTCTATCACCCCATACTTGTAATTGTTCTACGGCTGCTGCTCTGAAAGTATCAGCTGCTGCTATTAAAGTTTTGTAGTTACTTTTTGATGACAAATAAGCAAGTTTCCCCAAAGTTGTTGTTTTGCCAACTCCATTTACTCCCACTATTAGCCAAACATTCAGCTTCCCTTTCTGTGGAACAAGAATATTTGTTCCAGAATTTTTTATTGGTTTTTCAATGATTGCTCGTAATTCATCTTTTAAAAATTTTATTCCTTCTTCTCCTCCAACAACTTCTTCATTTAATTTTTTCCTAAGTGCATGAATTACTTTATCTGTTGAATCAATACCAACATCAGCTCTTATTAATAACGTCTCTAAATCATCTAAAGATTCTGGTGTGAGTGGATCATCTCCTAATTTATCTAATAATTCTGATACAAAACCTTTTCTTGTTTCTTCTAATCCTCTTCGTAATTTACTCAACCAATCTATTTCATCAATTGATATTTGATTTACTTTTTTACCCTGCGCAGCCAACACCATTGCTGACCAAGTAAAATCATCATCAAAATCTCCTAATTTAACTTCTGTATCATCTTGCAAATTAGAAAAATTCTGTTTATTAACTTCTACCTTTAATTGCTCTGCTTTTAGTTCTTCTGCTTTTAGTTCTTCTGCTTTTAGTTCTTCTGCTTTTAGTTGATCTTCTTGTTTTTTTAATTCTTGTTTTTGTTTTAACAAAGCATAAGCTTGCGAAGCCCATTCACGAGAACTATCAGATTCATTATTAGTCATAAATATTTTTAAATCGTATTTAATTAAATTATAAAAAATTATTGATTTATATCAAATAATTACTTCACCTTAACTCTTTGCAATCTCCTTAAAACCCCATTTATCATTTTTCTACCTTGTGTATCACAATATTTATTTGCTAAATTTACAGCCTCATTACATGCAACTGCAAGAGGAGTATCTAAAAAATTAATATCAACATAAGCTAAGCGTAAAATATCACGATCAACCCTAGGCAACCTTTTTAATCTCCATCCATCCATTACTTTGTCAATTTCAGAATCTATAGATTTTAAATTGTTAACTACGCTTATAATTCTATGATTTACATCTTCTCTAATGTCATTTTGATTACTTGATACAATTAATTTTGGAAAATCTAACGTAACTGAAAGTGAGTTCATTACTGATTCCATTTTATAAAGAGCTTTTTTAAGTTCATCTCGAACATTTGCAAAAGAAGAATTACTACCTTCCTTTAATTCACTATCTAAAATATGTTGCGATACATTTTCTAAATCTGCTTCACAATTATCTAACTCATCTCTACAGTGATTTATTAAAGAATCTAAAGCGGATTCAAAAATTTCATCAATTTGAATTTTATTTAATTCTAAATCTCCCGTATCTTTGATAAGACCTAATGAAAGTAAAGACAATTCTCGTGATAGCGATCTGTTATGCATCAATTACGTAGATGAAGTATTTGTAGAAGCTCTTAGTTGGGAAAATAATTTCGAAAAAGTAGGATTTGAAGAGCTATCTTTTTCATCAGGATTAACAATACCAACAGAAATAATTGTTCTAAATGCATCTTCTACCGAAATAGCAAGATCTTTAACAGACGATTCAGGAACTAATGTATACCAACCTGTCGTTGGGTTAGGGGCAGTAGGTATAAAAACACTTAATAATTTCTCATCTAATTCTGATTGAAGTGATGGGCCAACATCCCCAGTTACAAACCCAACACTAAATAAACCCTCTCGTGGATACTCTACTAAAACAACTCTTCTAAATCTATTGGATTTATTACTTAAAAAAGTTTCAAGTAATTGTTTTAGAGTTTTATAAACTGCCCCTGCGACTGGAATCTTTGATAAAGTACCTTCTCCAAATTCTAACAACCACCTTCCAACAAAATTTCTCGCCATCAAACCAATAAGCAAAATTGCCAATAAAGGCACTGTTAAACCTAAGGTTAAATTAATTAAATCTTGTAATAAAGGATTTAATGTAATAAATGGATTTAATTGTTTAGGGACTGAAGTAACTAATGTAAGAACAAATTTACTAACAATAGAAGAAAGCCAAATAGTGGTTGCCAATGGAATAACAACTAACAACCCTGCTATCAGATCATTTTTTAAATCTTGTTGGAGCCTAGTTCCTAGGTTCGAATCTTGACTTTGAGTAGATTCAACCAAAATTACAGTTCCTAATTTTATTCATTTTACTAACAATTTAGCTAGTTTTCCTTGATAGGGATATATTTATTTTTAATAAATTAAAATTATTTATTAGTTTTTTAGTTTAAAAACACCATTTATTCGAATCTAATTCATAATATAAATATGAGAAATATGATTCAAAATAAAAAAGAATTCAGTGATAAGCTAAAAAAAAGAGCAATATTTGAAGGTTTTGCAGTATCCGGAATAGCATCAATACCAGGAAGTTCTCGACTCAAATTAAGAACTCAAGCATTAGAAAGATGGTTAGCAAATAATTATCATTCTGAAATGAAATGGATGGAAGCCGAAAGAAGAAAAAATATAAAATCTCTCCTAAATGGAGCGAAAAGTGTTTTAACTGTTGGTTTTAATTATTTAAGTCATGAGCATAAGGAAAGAGCAAAATTCAAAATTGGAAAATTCGGTCAAGGAGAAGATTATCACAAAGTTATTACTAAGAAATTGAAAAAAATAGGTAAATGGATTAATACTGAAGTTCCAAATTGCAAGTGGAAAATTTGCGTTGACACATCCCCTCTTCTTGAAAAAGCATGGGCAGAAGAAGCGGGTCTAGGTTGGATAGGCAAAAATAGTAATCTTATTAATAAAGAATTTGGATCATGGCTAACCTTAGGTTTTTTGATTCTTTCAGAAGATTTGACGCCTGACAATTCTTCCCAATCTCTATGTGGTGTATGTGAAAAATGTATTGAAAAATGTCCAACAAATGCAATAACAGAACCCTTTGTTATTGATTCTGAACAGTGCATTGCGTACCATACTATAGAAAATAGAAATCAAACTTTTCCAGAACATGTAGAAAAACATTTGAATGGATGGATTGCTGGTTGTGATATCTGCCAAGATGTATGTCCTTGGAATAAAACAGTTCCATTAAATAAGAGCATTGAAGCTTATCCAAAATCATGGGTTAAAAATCTAAATATTGAAGCATTAAGTTGGGATGAAAAAAAATGGAAAAAAAATCTTCAAGGAACTACATTAAAAAGAATAAAACCATGGATGTGGAAAAGAAATATAAAAGCAATGCTCAAAAATACATAAAAATATGAAAAAGTCTCTCTTAAAAATATTATTTTTTTCAATAATTAGTAGCCATGTTTTTATCGCTGAAAGTTTAAAAGCTTTAATACCATATTATTACTTGCCAGAAACAAAAAGCTTACAAAAACAAGGTTTATCAATTGGAAAAGAAGCTTATCAACTTCTATATTTTGGACAAATCAAAGATAGTCTGAATTTAGCAAAATTAGCTGTAAAAATGAATAATAAAAATGAAACATTATGGACTATCTTAGCTGAAACACAAATTGCCAACAAATTATATGATGATGCATTGATTTCACTAGATAATGCTCAGAAGATAAACCCCAAAATGGGTGAAATATATTTTGCAAAAAGCACTATATATTTAAAACAATCAAAAATAAAAAAAGCAGAAATTTCTTTACTATCAGGGATTAAAATCCTTCCTAAAAACTTTAAAGCAATTTTTCAATTAGGAAATATTTATTTAATGGAAAAAACTTATAAAAAAGCCATAGAGGAATTTGATAAAGCAATAAAAATTAAAAAAGATTTTTGGCAAGCAATTAACAACCAAGGCTTAGCATATTTTGAACTAAATAAAATTAATCTTTCTATTATCTCTTTTAAAAAGGCTATAGAACTTGAGGAAAACGCAGAACCACTATTAGCACTTGCTTCGTGCTTAAAAAATAAAGACATTAATAAAGCAATAGTTTTAGCAAAAAAAGCTTTAAAGAAAGACCCAAATTATGTTGACTTTAATTACAGAAAAGAACAGCTTTGGGGCGAAAAACTACAAATTTCTACTGAAAAACTTTTTGAAAATCCTCAAATTAAAAAAGAAATATTAGTTGCAAAAACAAAAATTAAATAAATTCCCCAACTATTAATACTGGTAAATATTTATTTACCTATTAATCTTAATTTAGTTTATGAAAGCTTTCTATAAATTTCCTATTAAATGACTAAGGAAAAATTCACTTCTATATCGTTGCAGGAAGAAATGCAACGTTCCTATTTAGAATACGCAATGAGCGTAATAATAGGACGTGCTTTACCTGATGCGAGAGATGGACTGAAACCAGTTCAAAGAAGAATTCTTTTCGCAATGCATGAATTAGGACTTACTCCAGATAGACCATTCAGAAAATGTGCCAGAGTTGTGGGCGATGTACTAGGTAAATATCATCCTCATGGAGATCAAGCAGTCTACGAGGCACTGGTTAGATTAGTTCAAGATTTTTCTACAAAATATCCAACTCTCGATGGTCATGGGAATTTTGGATCTGTTGATAATGACCCGCCAGCTGCAATGAGATATACAGAAACACGATTGGCGCCAATAGCTCATGAATGTTTCCTACAAGAGATTGGATCTGAAACAGTAAGTTACTCAAATAATTTTGACGGTTCACAACAAGAACCAGACATATTACCGGCACAATTACCCTTTTTGTTATTAAATGGTTCCTCAGGAATCGCTGTTGGTATGGCAACGAATATCCCCCCGCACAATCTTGGTGAAATAGTTGATGGTTTGATTGCCCTAATAAACGATAAAGAAATAAGCGACTTGAGATTGTCGAAAATTATATTAGGACCTGATTTTCCAACTGGAGGAGAATTAATTTGCAATGATGCAATGAATGAAGTTTACCTACGAGGAAAAGGCTCAGTAACGGTAAGGGGAGTAATTAAAAATGAGGAGATTAATTTAGGGAAAGGAAGGCATAAAAAAAATGCGCTTATAATTTCAGAACTACCTTATCAAATAAGTAAAGCAGGATGGATTGAAAAGCTTGCAGAATTGGTGAATCTAGGAAAAATTGATGGGATTTCTGATATTAGAGATGAGAGTGATAGAGACGGGATGAGGATAGTTATTGAATTAAAAAAAGATTCAAACTCTAAAATTGTGGTATCAAATTTATTCAAAAAAACAGCTTTACAATCTAATTTTGGTGCAATATTTTTAGCTTTAGTTAACGGTAAACCTGTTCAACTTACACTAAGAAAATATCTAAATTATTTTCTAGGATTTAGAGAAGAAACAATTAGAAAAAGAACAAAATATTTTTTAAGAATTGCATCAGAAAAATTTGCAATACTAGAAGGATTTTCAATAGCAACTAAAAATATAAAAGATATTATTGAGGTTATTCAAAGCTCAGAAAATGCAACTGAAGCAAAATCAATATTAATAGTCAAACTCAGTCTAAGTGAAAAACAAGCAGATGCGGTATTGAGCATGCCTCTAAAAAAATTAACAACCTTGGAAAGAAAGCAAATTGAAATTGATATGAGAGTACTACTTGAAAAGAAAAAAAATCTTAATAATCTTTTAAATAACAGAAGATTATTGCTTGACACTTTGATTGAAGAACTGAAGAGTTTAAAAAAGAAATTTAATGTAAAAAGAAAAACAAAAATTTTGAAAGATATAAATCAAGCAAAAGAAATAGATACTATAAATAATCAAATATTAGAAGATCTTATAAATAAAGAAACAAAAATATCAGTAGATAATAGATTTTATTTTAAAAAGATAATTTATAATAACTATAAAAAAATATTAGATCATGAAAATAAATTTATAGATAATAAAAATGTTCAAAAGTTTATATGTAAAATTTATAAAAGTTTAAAAATTATTGGAATAACATCTTCAGGAAAAATTCTTCAAATCGATTGGAAATCAAACATTAGTACTGAGTATAAAATGGATAAAAAAATTTTAGGAAATATTGACCCAAAAGAAATAATAAATTTTCATTATCTAGATAGTAAATTAAAAAATTATTTATGCATTTTGAGTTCTGATGGAAGATTTAAAAAAGTTTTATTTGATGAAGATATGATAAAAAGTAATAGGATCTTTTCAATTACCAAATTAAAAAAATCTATAAGTATCATTGATTCATTTATTTTAAATAAAGAACAACAACTAGTAATATTGACTTCTATTGGTAGGCTTTTTAAATTTGATTTATCAGATAAAAACTTAAACCCAAGTACAAAACAATCGCTAGGACTATTATTGGTTAATCTTTTACCTACAGAACAAATAGTTTCTTGTTGTAAAAGTAAGGATAAAGAGATCCTTTATTTAGTTTCTAAAAAAGGTAAGTTTTTTAAACTAAAAATTGATGATATTTATAATTCTTATAATTCTAAATTAGGTTATGTAAATGAAAAAATTCAGCTTAAAGATGACCATTTTATAACAGTTCTATCTAGCAACCAATATATCGATATTGAGACGAATAAAAATAAATCTGCAAGATTAAACTTAAACAAATTAGATAATAATTCTGGCAAAAATATTCTTAAAATAGATTTTTTGAATCTGGAAAAAGATGAATATCTTGAAAATTGTTATCGATTAGAAAATTATATCAATTAAGAATTATATTCATTTTCAACCCATTTTAAATATTCTTGATTTACCGTCCCGGTAACATAAGAACCAGTAAAACAACTCATTTCTAATTCTTGAATGGGAGAATCATTAATTATAGATTTTCTCAAATTATCAACACTTTGATATACAAGATGATCTATTTCAAGCTTTTCTGCTATTTCAATTATTGATCTATCATGAGCAATTAATTCATCTCTATTAGGCATATTAATTCCATAAACATGAGGATATCTAACTGGAGGAGCTGCTGAAGTAAAAAAAACTTTATTTGCACCAGCATCTTTTGCCATTTGCACTATTTGTTTTGATGTAGTGCCTCTCACTATAGAATCATCGACTATTAGTACATTTTTGTTTTTAAATTCTGTACTCATAGCATTCAACTTTTGCCTTACAGATTGTTTACGTTTTTGATGGCCAGGCATTATGAAAGTTCTTCCAACATATCTATTTTTAAAAAAACCTTCTCTATACTCTATCCCCAACTGCCTAGCAACTTGCATTGCCGCAGGACGTGAAGAATCAGGAATAGGCATTACTACATCGACATCCCCAGACTGTATTGTTTGCTTAATTGTTTCAGCTAAATAATCACCCATTTTCAAACGTGCTTGATAAACTGAAATTCCGTTCATCACTGAATCTGGTCTAGCTAAATAAACATATTCAAAAGCACAAGGAAATAACCTTGGGTTTTCTGAGCATTGCTTTGAAAAAAATTCACCATTATGGGTTATAAAAATTGCCTCACCAGGTTCAACATCTCTAACAACTTGATAATCATTATTTTCTAATACTAAAGACTCACTAGCTACCATCCACTCTTCCTTTTGAGTAATAAGAGAAATTCTTTTTCCAAGTACTAAAGGTCTTATACCAAAAGGATCTCTAAAAGCTAATAAACCATGCCCTGAAATTAAAGCAATTGAAGCATATGAACCTTGAATTCTTTTATGTAAATTTTTAACTGAATTAAAAATTATATCTGGCTCTAGATCTTGATTATGGATCTGTTCTTGTAATTCAGTTGCGAATATGTTTAACAACATTTCAGTATCACTTGAAGAATTAGTATGGCGCTTATCTACATTAAATAATTGTTTCTCTAGGTCTCTTGTATTGGTAAGGTTTCCATTATGAATCAAAACTATTCCATAAGGAGCATTAACATAGAAAGGTTGTGCTTCTTCAACACTTTCTGCTGAACCTTTAGTTGCGTACCTAACGTGCCCTAAGCCAATTTTTCCTATTAAATTCCTCATATCTCTTGTTCTATAAGCAGTATTTACTTGTCCTTTAGCTTTATGTATATGAAAAACAGTATCTTCCATTGTAGCTATTCCGGTTGAATCTTGACCTCTATGCTGAAGTAGCAGAAGACTGTCATAAATCTGTTGATTTACATCATCACAAGAAACAATTCCAACAATTCCACACATAATTAATTTCCGTATTTTGTAGATAATTCCATATTGTTATTCATTATTAAAAACAGTTAGAAATACTATTATTAAATTTTTCGGTTAATTCATCAACCCTTAAATTACAAAGTATTTGATCTTGGAGAGTTATATCAAGATTATGTTCAGAAACAAATCCAATTTTTTTAACGTATACGTTTTTTCCAAAATCTTTGCTCTTAATTTCCAGAAAATTCAAAAAGTTTTGTTCTTCTTTTTTATTAACTGAAAATATTATTCTTGATCCTCCTTCACTAAATAATAAATTATCTTGACGAGCATTTTTTTCTTCTAATTGAATATAAGCTCCCTTAGAAGAAAGAATACAACATTCTGATAAGGCGACAGCTAAACCTCCATCACTAACATCATGAGAAGAAGCAATATAATTTTTTTGAATTGAATCTCTTAAAAAACTTTGACAGCATTTTTCATCTTGTAAATGAATTTTAGGAGGTCTTCCTGTTACTAAATCATGAAAATATTCTAAATAAGAACTTGCAGCTATTGAGGATTCAGAAGCATTTGAACCAATTATCCAAATTTGATCATTTATATTCTTCCATCCTGAACTAATAGCTTTATCTACATTTTTAATAGTTCCTACCATTCCAATAACAGGAGTGGGATTAATAGGAGTTACTTGATTGTTTTGATTTTTTGATTCATTGTATAAAGAAACGTTTCCTCCTGTTACAGGCGTCTCTAAAGCAATACAAGCCTTGGAAATCCCATCACATGCTGATGAAAGTTGCCAATATCCTATTTCAGTTTCGGGTGAAGAAAAATTTAAATTATTTGTTATAGCTATTGGCTGAGCACCAACACAACTTACATTTCTAGCAGATTCTGCAACTGCTGCAATACTTCCTCTATATGGATCTAATAATACCCATCTACTATTACAATCTACAGAAGCAGCTACACCAGAAAATTCATTATTTTTATTTTTCTCGTCTTGCGGTCTAAGTCTTATTAACGCTGCATCTGCATCACCTGGTTTAAATACAGTATTTGATTGTACTTGGGAATCGTATTGTCGATACACCCAACTTTTAGAAGCAATTGAAGGATTAGATAAAAGTTTTAAAATAATTTCAGAAAAAGAATATTTTTGTTGATCTTTTAAAGAAAAAATTTTATTTTCGGTGACAGCTGGCAA
>ERZ802830.2706-NODE-2706-length-15725-cov-16.6936_pt1 | contig 15725 bp, 14 predicted proteins | sample MGYA00345654_ERZ802830 | MGnify/ENA primary metagenome ERZ802830 (study PRJEB30503, sample SAMEA104212375) | marine metagenome | biome: Westerlies Biome; feature: [SRF] surface water layer (ENVO:00010504) within the epipelagic zone...; material: water...
CCTATTGTTATGGATGAAATTTTCTCTAACATCTTGGATGTTAGAAATGCTGGAATGGCGGTACTAATGGTTGAGCAGAATGCTCAACAGGCACTAAATATTGCAGATAAGGGTTTTGTTTTAGTCTCTGGACGCAACGAACATACCGGAACAGGTAAGGAGCTTATCAATGACCGTGAAGTTCGAAAGAAGTTTTTGGGAGGTTAGATGTCAGACTCAATTGATATCATTAACGCATTCGCCTTATTGACAAACTTTGTCATTCTCCCAGCACTATCGTATGGTTCTCAGTTGGCACTTGGCGCTTTAGCAGTGACTCTAGTTTATTCAATTTTGAGGTTTTCCAACTTTGCTCAGGGTGATAGCATGGCTTTTGGAACGATGCTCGTAATTATTATTAGTGGCTATATGATTAGTAAGGGCTGGACTATCACGGGTTTTCCTACAGCCATTTTGGCGATTCCGTTGGCTTTAATTGGTATGTCAATTTACCTACTGGCAATGGATAGATTAGTCTATAGACACTACAGAAAAATTAAAGCAAAGCAGAACATCGTGGGCATTACAGCTTCGATTGGCGTTATGTTCGTGACTGGAGGTATTGTCAGATTTATTCTTGGAGCTTCAGCACAAAGGTTTGGTGATGGCGAGAGATTTATTTTTTCTGTTAGAGAATTCAAAGCATTCACTGGGCTTCAGCAGGGAATTGCCTTTAAGACATCACAATTTTTAACGATTACTCTTGCTATATTGCTTGTTGCTTTTCTGTTTTATTTTCTCCAAAAAACTAAAACAGGAAAAGCCATGAGGGCTTATTCAGATAACACAGAGTTAGCTCTTCTTTCTGGCATTGACCCCGATAAAGTAGTTAGGATTACCTGGTTACTCGTTGCTCTTTTTACAACGATTGCCGGAACACTATATGGCCTTGATAAAGGTTTTGCACCTCAGCAGTATCATTTATTGCTTTTACCAATTTTTGCATCAGTTATTGTTGGAGGAATTGGATCTCCTATAGGTGCTATTGCAGGAGCCTTCTTGGTTGCATTTTCTGAGATACTTCTTACGTATGCTTATAAGAAATTCTTGATCTATTTACTTCCGCTCTCTATGCATCCAAGCTCACTGGTTCAGCTCATCGGAACAGAATACAAATACGCAATATCCTTTGTCATTTTGGTTATTGTCCTTTTAATTAGGCCTACAGGAATATTTAAAGGCAAGGTGATTGACGGTGATTAATATGAATACTTTTTTTCAGGACAATAAAGCCTTTATTTACTTTGCTATTATGGCGTTGATACTTGTTTTTGTTGGTATGAATCAGTCTTGGGCGCTAGCGCTAGGGATTATCAATATGTCACTAATATCAGCCATAATGGCTCTTGGAGTTAATATTCAATGGGGCTATGCGGGCTTAATGAATGTCGGAATTATGGGCTTTGCTGCTCTGGGCGGCGTTAGCGTCGTTTTAATTGCTCAGCAGCCTGTATCTGAAGCGGTAGATGCTGGTGGCTTTAAAATGCTTATTGCATTGATTATGGGAGCTGCAACGATTACTGCAGGAATATTTCTTAATCGAAAAGGTATTAATAAATGGCTGATAGCAGCGATTGTAGTTATTGGATACCTTTTCACAAGATACTATTTCTCTGAGGCTGCAGATATCATTGAAAAAGTAGATCCTGCAATTACAGGATACTTAGGTGGATTTGGCCTCCCAATTGCATTCTCATGGATCGTTGGAGGCGCCATTGCTGCTGGAGCAGCCTGGTGGGTTGGAAAGATAACTTTGGGTTTAAGGACTGATTACCTTGCCATTGCAACTCTGGGCATATCTGAAATTATTTTGTATGTCATCAAAAATGAAGACTGGTTTGTAAGGGGCCTTAAGAATGTTTATGGACTTCCAAGACCTGTGCCTTATGAGGTTGACATGCAGCAATCTGAATGGTTTCAGAATTTAATCGCTTGGATTCATAGAAGTGAACTTCAGTTGCTTTCTCAAACAGAGCAGATCGAAAAGTTGACGGATTATGTCAGAGAGGCTGCTGTTGTTTTTGTTAAGCTCTGTTATTCAGGTTTGTTTATCGCAATTCTTGTAGCGTTGATTGTTCTTTCAAATCTTGCTTTGAATTCCCCGTGGGGCAGAAAAGTAAGGGCGATTCGAGATAATGAAGTGGCAGCTTCAGCTATGGGAAAGGACATTAAGCGTCAACATCTTCAGATTTTTGTTCTGGGCTCAGCCATTGTCGGAGTAGCTGGAGCTTTATTGGTGACTTATGATGGAATATTCATCCCTACTTCATATCTTCCCCTGAGGTTTACTTTTTTAATCTGGGTCATGGTGATTCTTGGAGGGTCAGGCAATAATATGGGCTCAGTGTTGGGTGCGTTTATCATCTGGTTTATTTGGATTCAGTCTGGACCAATGGGGCTTTGGTTTGTTGAAATGCTGAGTAATAACATGTCAGAGGGGAGCTCATCATTAGAGTTTATTGAAGATCGAGTCCACTATCTTAGGCTGGTCTTTATGGGCACCATATTGCTTCTCATTATGAGATTTTCGCCGAGCGGCCTTCTTCCTGAAAAAAATAAACAGCTATAATTTGCCTTAAAATCCCCTTTAGCTTGCTTTTTCTTTGAGTTTTTTTTCAAATATTTTTAACACAAACTACTGGAAACTGTTTATCATTACCGGTGAATCCCTTTGGAAATACGTCTCAATTTGAATTGAGCGTAGGGAATCTTTTTTTTATATTAGGAGACAAAATGAAAAGTTATTTAAAGACAACAGCTGGCGTAGTATTGTCAGCAACGATGGCGACTGCATCATATGGTGCTACTGTCAACGTAGGAGAGCTTCAAGGATTTACTGGCCCTCTTGAATCTATGATTGGTGCTATGTCAGGTGGTGCAAACCTTGCTGTAACAGAAGCAAATGCATCTGGTAAGTACTTGCAAGGAACAATCAACGTAATACAGGGCGACTCAGTATGTATTGACGCGGCGGTTGCAATTGCACAAGCTGAAAAAATGGTAAACGATGATAATGTTATGGCTATTATGGGCCCTAACTGTTCTGGTAATACTGGCGCTGTAATTACAAACGTTTTAGTACCAAATGGTATCGTTTCAATTTCACCTTCAGCTACTTCACCTGCTCTTACTACTCTTGAAGATGGTGGATGGTTCTTTAGAACTGCGCCTTCAGATGCAAGACAAGGCCCAGTACTAGCTAGTATTGCAATGGCAAGAGGTCAAACTGATATGGCTGTAACTCACTCAAACAGTGACTATGGTAAGGGTTTAGCTGATGCATTCGTTACTGCTTATGAAGCGATGGGCGGAACGGTTACAGTAATGGCTGGACATGATGATGATAAGGCGGACTACTCTGCTGATGTTGCAGCACTATCTGCTGGTGGCTCAGCTACTCTAGCTATCTTAGGTTATGCAGATACTGGAGGTAGAGGAATTATCGCTGCTTCAGAGGATACTGGTGCGTTTAGCGACTATGTATTCGGTGATGGTATGATCAGTGATGTGACTGCTGGCGCTGTTGCAGATGGTTCATGGGGTACACTCCCTTCTCCAGATGCTGCACTTGGTGCTAACTGGAAAGCAGTAGCCGCAGCTGGTGGCGTTGATGGATCAGGTGTTTATTCTGCTGAATCTTATGACGCAATGGCTCTAATTATTCTTGCTTCACAAGCTGCTGGATCAACTGACAGAGCTGCTATCCAAGCACAAGTGTTGAATGTTGCTAATGCTCCAGGAAATGAATGCCATGCTGGTAAGCTAGCTGAATGCTTAAAAATGATTTCAGGTGGACTTCCTGTTGACTATGTTGGTGCTACTGGCGTAGAAATGGATGCAGGTGGAACAGCTAATGGATCGTATGCAGAGCGTGAAGTTATTGGTGGTGCATTTACTGATGTGAAAATTCATAAGTAAAAAGCCTCAAATATCTATGAAAAAGCCCATCAAATTGATGGGCTTTTTTTTAACTATCCAAAAAATCAAATCAGTAATTTATAATTTTATTTTCATTACTACTATAATGTAAGTAGAGATCGAATTTGAGGATGTAGCAAATGAATAATAATGAAATCTTAGAAAGTATTAAAAAAGCTTTTAAAATTACTTTTGAAAAGCTTGATAACCATTACATGTTCTACCTTGATGAAATGGTTACGCCAAAACTTATTACTTTATTTTATTGGATACTCTTGTTCGCCTTTATTACAAAAGGGCTAGGTGATATTTTTCTTGAAGGGGATTTTTGGAGAGGTCTGGTTTGGGTTGTTGGGGGCTCACTAGCCTCGAGAGTTGCCTGCGAAATGGTCGTTATTTTGTTTAGGATTAATGAGAACCTGAATGAGATTAATGAAAAAACGTCAGAAAATGACACTCTGAGTCATACCAGCTTCGAAAAAGATTACTATAAACATTAAAAAGTAATCAAAGACTTTTTTAGTCTACAATAAAAGTCTTTTTTCTTTTCCTTGGTTCCCATGAATAAAGGCATCCTTCTTGTGCTATCAGGCTACCTTATGTGGGGATGCTTCCCAATTTACTGGGCACTCCTTAATCATGTAAGCCCCTCCGAAGTCCTCGTGCACAGGATGTTATGGTCAGTGCCTGTGTTATTTCTTCTAGTTTATTCTAAACCCTCATGGAGGATGAATTTTAAGGAATCTTTATCCTCTAAGAAAGAATTAGTATTCTTATTTATAACGGCTATTCTCATCACTATTAATTGGGGAGGATATATCCTTGCAGTTAATTTGGGCCGAGTCGTTGAGGCTTCTATGGGCTATTTTCTATCACCTGTTATCAATATGATTGGTGGGTATCTTTTCTTTCACGAACGAATCTCAAAATTAAAACAATTAGCTGTCCTTTTTGCGACAGTTGGAGCCTTATACTATGTTTTTAGTGGAGACTCATTTCCGTGGCTTGGATTTTTAGTAGGATTTACATTTTCGGCCTATGGAATTGCAAGAAAAGCAATGTCTTCATCTGCAGTTCCAGGGCTCTACATCGAAACACTCATCTTGCTTCCATTTTTCTTAGTTTTTTCAATATGGTTTTATGCAAACTTCGATATTGCATTTTTTAATGTAGATATTCCTACTGACATTTTATTATTTCTGGCCGGTGCTGTAACAGTTGTTCCTTTAGCTTTGTTTAATGCTGGAGCTAAATTACTGCCAATGACAACAGTTGGAATTTTATTTTTAATTACTCCAACACTCCAATTTCTTGTTGGTTATTATTTGCAAAATGAGGCAGTCAATACAAATCAATTGTTAGGTTTTGTTGGAGTTTGGACTGGCCTTATTATGTATAGTTATGGACTCATCAAAGAAAAGTGAGAATTAACCAATTTAATTTCATTAACTTAAAATTTGATTGATAGTTATGAAAAAAACTAAAAACATGATCGCTACTATCTACGATACATTGCATGCTGCTGATTTAGATGAGTTAGAGGGTATCTATAAGAATTGGGCTTCAGATTATGAGAGTGATGTGATTAATTTAGCAGGCTATGTGGGGCATTTAATTACATCAGATCTTCTCCTAAATTACCTTAGGAATACTGAATCAACAGTGCTGGATGCTGGATGTGGGACGGGTTTGGTAGGCGAAATTCTATATAAAAATAATTTTCGAAATATAGATGGGGTCGATTTCTCTCAGGAGATGCTCAATATTGCTCACCAAAAAAATATTTATCAATCATTAAAATTAGTGGATCTAACAAAAAAACTAGATTACGAGAATGATTCCTTTGACGCTATCATTTGTGCTGGCACTTTCACCTGTGGACACGTCGGTCCAGAAGCTTTGAGAGAGATGGTTAGAATTACCAAGCAGGGTGGGTACATATGTTTTACTGTCAGAAAACAGGAGTGGGAGGCATCACCTTATTTACAAATTATGAATGATCTTGAAAAAAATGAATCCTGGCGTAAGCTCGAGTTCCTAACAAAAAAATACAATGTGAAAGAGGGCGTTAGCTGTCAACTTTGTCTCTATCAAGTCCACTAAATCTTCAAATGTTTTCAAGTCTAAATAACCAAACTAAAGCCTATCTTTTTGCTGGAATTTCCATTTTTTTTTGGTCCACAGTTGCTAGCGCGTTTAAGCTTTCTTTGGAGCATTTAGAGCCAATTCAATTGGTTTTATATTCAACTTTATTCTCTATTTGTGTTTTATTTATTCTAGTTGTATATCAAGGAAAACTGAATTTAATCAAAATTTTTTCAAGAGATGATTTATTAAAATGTGCACTGCTTGGATTCTTGAATCCATGTCTTTACTACATTATATTGTTTAAGGGTTATGATGCCTTGCCAGCACAAGAGGCGATGGTGATTAATTTTAGCTGGCCAGTAATGCTTGTAATTCTCTCTATTCCTATTCTTAAGCAAACGATAGATCTTAAATCCTTTCTATCGATTATTGTGTGTTATTTTGGGGTGGTTGTAATTGCTACAAATGGAGATATTTTCTCGATGCAATTTGAAAATCCGTTTGGAGTTTTTTTGATGTTAATCAGTACCGTAATCTGGTCTTTATTTTGGCTTTTCAATACAAAAAATTCTCATGACAGCCTAGTGAGTTTATTTCTTATTTTTTTGTTTAGCTTTCCATTTATTTTAGGATTCGTTGTGCTCACCAATTCATTTGTTATTCCATCATTAGAGGGATTGATAGGGTCAATCTATATTGGTTTCTTTGAAATGGGAGTTAGTTTAGTGTTATGGCAGTCAGCCTTAAAAATTTCAACAACAGTCTCAAGAGTTGCCAGCCTGGTGTTTATTACTCCATTTCTATCACTAATTATTTTGTACCTTGTTTTGGGCGAAAAGATTTTGATTTCAACCGTTACTGGCATTATTCTCATCTGTGCTGGATTGCTACTACAAAAATACTTTACCAATAAAGCAACAAAGAACTCTTGAAGTGTGTGATCTTTGATCCAGTATATAATCTATTTTTCTCTTAGAGTCTTGAATGAATAATAATGTCTTATTTAACTAAACTTAAAGGTTCACCTGCATCAATTCCCCCGAGACCACCCTTAAAAGATTTAGGCTTTATATCTTTAGGCGCTTTTCTTGCTGCATGTGTCATTGGTTATTTGGCATATATTACAAATCAGCCCATTATTATGGGTTCGTTCGGCGCATCAATTTTTGTTTTATTTGTCCTCCCTGATTCACCATTTGCACAACCAAGAAATGTTATTATAGGGCACCTTGTAACTACCTTCATTGGGCTCGTTTTCTATCATTTAGTGGGCCCAGACTGGTGGAGCATGGCTTTAGCATTGGCTATTGCTATTGCAGCAATGCAATACTTCAGAGTTCCTCACCCACCTGCTGGCTCAAATCCTTTCATCGTTTTTTTACTTGGTTCGCAATGGGAGTTCTTGTGGATGACCACGCTTATAGGGTCAATATTAATCGTGTTAGTGGCATTGTTCTATAACAACTTATCTAACGATCGAAGCTATCCAAAGTACTGGTAGCCTCAAATGACGCTGCAAGCCTGAGTAAAATCAAGCCTTGGAGCTCTATCATAGAGCTTTGAGCTATCACCATAACCGATACCGCAAATAAACAGAGACTTGTAATTACCTTCTGGGAAGAATTCCTGGTTGAGCTTCTCTTTGTTGAATCCAAGCATAGGGCAGCAGTCCAAACCAATTGAGCGAGACGCCATAATAAAGTATGCACCTTGAAGAGAGGTATTAAACTCAGCTGTATTTTTAATTTTCTTTTCTTTTCCTATAAAGCCTGCCTTAGCATCATTGTGTGGTGAAAGGATTGATAATGACTCATAAAACGCTGTGTCATAGCTGATGATGACTACACAAGGAGCATTCAATGATTTATCAATATTTCCTTTATCTAGGGCTGGCTTTAATCTTTTTTTGGCCTCATTACTTTTTATAAATGTAAATCTAGCTGGACAGCAATTGCCGGATGTTGGAGCGAATTTTAATAGATTATAGATTTGATCAATTTGATTATCTGTTATTTCTTTATTGAGCCAGGCTTTGTGGCTTCTTGCTTTTGTAAACAGTATTTCGAGATTTGCATCAGAAAGCATTTTTTTCCTCATCCTTAAATTAAAGTTATTATAAGTTCTAGTGCAATTTTTTTTATATTAGATTTCGAAAGATATAAAATCAGATTATGGAAAATTGCATTTTTTGTTCAATCATAAGTGGAGACATACCAGCTGAGGTTCTCTATTCAGATGAAAAGGTACTAGCGTTTAGGGATGTCAATGCTCAAGCACCTGAGCACTTTCTAGTGATACCTAAGGAGCATATTGCAACAGCCAATGATGCAACTGATGAGTCAATCATGGGAAGGCTTATGATTACTGCTTCTAATGTTGCTAAAGAGCTCGGGTTTGCAGAACAGGGATACAGATTGGTAATGAATTGCAATTCTGATGGAGGTCAGACTGTCTCTCATATTCATTTGCATTGTCTTGGCGGTAGACAAATGACCTGGCCTCCAGGTTAATTTGTTCCAGATTTGAAAGAATTAATGTTAAATTTCTAGGTAGTTCATTTAAAATATAATTCATTCAAAATAATTTTGAATTCTTAATTTTTTTTTATCAGGAAAAGAATGAGCCAAAACGGCATTGAGCAACAAAGCGTTGGGGAGTATAGTGAGCGCGCTTACCTGGATTACTCAATGTACGTCATCCTCGATCGCGCACTTCCTTTTGTTGGAGATGGCCTCAAACCCGTTCAGAGAAGAATCATCTATGCGATGAGTGAGCTTGGTCTCAAGTCAACTGCAAAATTTAAAAAATCTGCTAGAACGGTTGGTGATGTTTTAGGAAAGTTTCATCCTCATGGAGACAGTGCTTGCTATGAAGCGATGGTTCTTATGGCGCAACCTTTTTCGTATAGATACCCTTTCATAGATGGTCAGGGTAATTGGGGTGCTCCAGATGATCCAAAATCTTTCGCCGCAATGCGTTACACGGAGTCCAAGTTATCACCCTATGCCGATTTACTGTTAAGCGAAATTAATCAGGGCACTGTTGACTGGGTAGATAACTTTGATGGAACCATCAAAGAGCCGAAGCAGTTGCCAGCTCAAGTTCCAAATCTATTGCTGAACGGAACTTCAGGAATTGCTGTGGGTATGGCAACAGATATGCCGCCCCACAATCTCATTGAGGTTATCACTGCATGCATTCAGCTTCTTGAAAAGCCATCGACTGATTTGGAGAGCTTATTAAAAATTTTACCAGCGCCTGATTATCCAACAAATGCCTATATTGTTAGCTCAAAAGAAGAGCTATACCAAATGTATGAGACTGGAAATGGATCGGTCAAAATGAGGGCGAGCTATGTCAAAGAGGATGGCGAAATTATTATAGAGGCTTTACCCTATCAGACTTCAGGTGCTAAGGTCATTGCTCAAATTGCTACCCAGATGCGAAATAAAAAGCTTCCACTGGTCGATGATCTGAGGGATGAATCTGATCATGAAAATCCTACTCGTATTGTTATAGTTCCAAGATCTAATCGAGTGGATTGCGATCAATTAATGCTGCATTTATTTGCAACGACAGACCTTGAAAAAAATTATCGAGTCAATATGAATGTCATTGGGCTGGATGGTAAGCCTCAAGTCAAGCCGCTCATTCCATTACTTAAAGAGTGGCTTCAATTCAGAATGCAGGTCGTGGTTAATAGACTTAACTCTAGACTGAATAAAATTATTGATCGGTTGCACATTCTAGATGGACTCCTTATTGCCTATCTTAACATTGACGAAGTAATCGCAATCATTAGAAGTGAGGAAAAACCAAAGCCTGTTCTTATTAAAAAATTTAAAATTAGTGAAATTCAGGCTGAAGCTATCTTAGAGCTCAAGTTAAGGCATCTAGCTAAACTTGAAGAAATAAAAATAAAGACTGAGGCCGATGAACTGAATAAAGAACGTAAATCAATTGAACTTCTGCTTTCAAGTGAAGCAAGACTGAAAACATTTATTAAAAAAGAACTCAGAGTGATTCTTGAAGAGTTTGGTGATCAGAGACGCTGTCAAATAGTCTCTGATGTGGAAACAGCTCAAGCTTTTAATGATGAAGATATGATTCCAGCGGAGAATGTTACAGTTGTTCTCAGTGAAAAGGGTTGGGTAAAGGCTGCTAAAGGGCATGATATCGATTCTTCGGCTTTGAATTATAAGTCTGGTGATTCCTTTTTGAAGGATGCCAAAGGCAGAAGCAACAAGATGGCGATCTTTTTAGACTCAACTGGAAGATCCTATACGTTGCTGGCAAACTCACTTCCAAGTGCCAGAGGCCAGGGTGAGCCCCTAACAGGCAGATTAACCCCGCCCATAGGTGCAGAATTTATTGATGTGGTCATGGGGGATGATGATCAACCAATCATTCTCTCCTCAGATGCAGGCTATGGCTTTATTTCATCATTAAGTAACCTCCAATCTAAAACTAAATCTGGAAAGCATGCCATAACTTTATCAAAGCAAGCAAAAACAATGCGTGTGACGAAAGTTGATGATGCAGAATCTGACTTTTTGGCAGTAGTAACAAACAGGGCAAGATTACTAATCTTTCCTGTTTCTGAACTTCCTCAGCTATCAAAGGGCAAAGGTAATAAGCTGATTCAGATTAAAAATGAAGACTTTATTGAACGTGAAGAGTTTCTTATTGGGCTTTGCACAATAAAAAATCATCAAAAATTAAGGGTAGAGTATGGGAATGGTAAAAAGCATAAAACCTACTCATTTGACGATTTAGTTAACTTCACAAGTCATAGGGCGAGAAAGGGATTAACGATTCCAGGAGTACATGGCAAGGCTCTGGGTATTGATGCAATTGACTAAAGCTTTCTCTTTAGATACTCATTTTCTTCTTTAATTCAGTCAATTCTCACAATAATTGTAGGTGGTATAGTAAGATTTAAGAAGGTATAATGCCGCTTTTTTTATCAATTTTTCCGAAAATGTTCGTACTAAAAATTGTTACTGACTTTGCATCTGCTCACTCACTTAGAAATTATCCTGGTGACTGTGCTAGGCTTCATGGCCATAACTGGCAAGTGGAAGTGTCTGTATGCTCCAAAGTCCTAGATGATAATGGTATAGCAATTGATTTTCGTGAAATAAAGAAACAAACGAAGCTGGTGATTAAAAGATTAGATCATCAATATTTGAATGAAATAAAGCCATTTGATGTTCTCAATCCAACTGCTGAAAATATAGCTAAGTATTTTTTTGATGAGGTTGGTTTGCTGATTAATAATGAGGATATCAAGGTTAAAGAAGTTATGATTTGGGAAACCCCCAGATCAGCTGTTACCTACTCGGATCAATAAAAAATATGAAAAATACACTATTGCCAGATACTCAAAATACAAAAGATTTACGCAATATCGTGATCAATCAGGTTGGAATCAAGGATATTTTGCATCCAATCAGCTTTGTGAATAGAGACAATGAATCTCACCCGACAGTTGCAAACTTTACGATGACTGTAAGACTTCCTGAGAATGTTAAAGGTACTCACATGTCCAGGTTTATTGAGATTTTAAATGACAATGATTGCAGTTTTGGTATTGATAATTTCATGGATCTTGTGCAAACAGTTGCTGACAAACTTGATTCTAGAGATGCACAGATTATTGTTGACTTTCCTTTCTTTCGAAATAAAAAAGCGCCATCCTCTGGTGTTGAGAGCTTGCTTGATTACAAAGCAACTCTGACTGGAAGTTTAATTGATGGAAAACCAGATCTAACTCTTAAAGTGGTTGTGCCTGTAACGAGCCTTTGTCCTTGCTCTAAGAGCATCTCTAAATACGGCGCCCATAATCAGAGATCTCACATTACCATTGAAGCTAAAGCGACAGATGGAGCAGTAATTTATCTTGAGGACTTGATTGATTTGGCAGAGCAAAAAGCATCGAGCGAACTATATGCTATCCTTAAGCGTGATGACGAAAAAGTTGTTACTGAGAGGGCATATGAAAACCCTGCATTTGTTGAAGATATAGTGCGAGATATTGCAGTAGAGCTAAACGCAGATAAAAAAGTGAATTACTATTGCCTGGAGTCAGAAAATTTTGAATCCATTCATAATCATTCTGCTTACGCACTTATTACGAATCAAAAGTAAGTTATGCAACACAATACTGATAATGTAAGAATTATTTCAAGTGCACCAATGGTGTCACCGAATACACTCATCGAAAAATTACCATTATCTGACAAGGCAGCCTCAGGCGTTGTTAGTTCAAGAAACGCAATCAAGAATATACTTTATGGAAACGATAACAGACTCATGGTTCTGGTCGGTCCTTGCTCGATTCATGACACAAAAGCAGCCATGGAGTATGCAAAAAAGCTTTCACAGCTCAAAGAAGAGTTGACTGAAGATCTATTTATTGTCATGAGGGTCTATTTTGAAAAACCCAGAACTACAGTAGGTTGGAAAGGTTTAATCAATGATCCATACTTAGACGAAAGTTTTGATATTGATAAGGGTCTTGAGACCGCAAGAAAACTTTTGGTGGATTTAGGTGAAATTTCTATGCCAGTGGGCGTAGAGTATTTGGATGTTTTAACGCCTCAGTACCTCTCAGATCTGATTTCATGGGGCGCTATTGGTGCTAGAACAACTGAAAGTCAATCCCATAGGGAGCTCGCTTCAGCATTATCATGCCCAGTAGGCTTTAAGAACGGTACTGGCGGCTCTCTAGAAATTGCGATTGATGCTATTCAATCAGCAAACAGTCCTCATCACCTTTTATCAGTCAACAAGGATGGCGGAATTAGCCACTTTACCTCTCTAGGTAATGATACTGCTCACATTATTCTAAGAGGCGGTAAGGATGGACCAAATTACTCTAGCGAGCATGTAACGGCCACCTGTGAAAAATTAAAGGCAAAAGGGCTTGTTTCGAGAGTGATGGTTGACTTCTCTCACGCAAACTCAGAAAAGAAATTTAAAAATCAAATAAAGGTTGGCGAAAATATTGCTAATCAGATCGAGAACGGCTCTGACTCTGTCTTTGGTGTTATGATTGAATCTCACTTAAACGAGGGAAATCAAAAGGTTGGACCCCTCTCATCATTGCAATACGGAGTCAGCATAACGGATAGCTGTATTGGCTGGGATGACACAGAACAACTCTTAAGAGACCTTGCTCAATCCGTTAAAAAACGTAATTCTTAGAGCCTCTTTATAATCTGTTTTTTTCAAATAAAAATAGCCATTTTTTGGTGTGTTTTTTGCTTATCTAGGGTACAATAAAATCTACTTATTTATTTAGGTTTATTCTATGTCTGACGATATCGATTCTGAAGAAATTCTAGAGCAAAAATTCCCAATTATTAGTATTGAAGACGAGATGCGTGACTCCTATTTGGAGTATGCGATGAGTGTTATTGTAGGAAGGGCTCTCCCTGATGTTCGTGATGGCTTAAAGCCAGTTCATCGACGCGTCTTATATGCTATGGAGGTTCTCGGCAATGACTACAATAAATCTTATAAAAAATCGGCTCGAATCGTTGGTGATGTGATTGGTAAGTATCACCCTCACGGTGATACTGCTGTCTATGATACGATTGTAAGAATGGCTCAGCCATTTGCTATGAGAAATATATTGGTGGATGGTCAGGGTAATTTTGGTTCTGTTGATGGTGATCGCGCCGCAGCTATGAGATACACTGAAATTCGAATGACTAAACTGTCGCATGAACTTCTGCGTGACCTTGATAAAGAGACAGTTGACTATATTGATAACTATGACGGCTCTGAAAGTGAGCCTTCAGTTCTGCCAACCCGAGTACCTAACTTGTTAATTAATGGCTCTTCAGGTATTGCTGTTGGAATGGCAACCAATATTCCAACCCATAATCTAACCGAAGTTGCTGAAGCCTGCTTAAAAGTGATTGATAACGAGGATATTACTGTAGATGAATTATTAGAAGTGCTTCCTGGTCCTGATTTTCCAACTGCAGGAATCATTAATGGTGCAAGCGGTATCAGAGAGGCCTATGAAACCGGTAAAGGAAAAATTTATCTTCGCTCAAGATCTCATGTTGAGGGTGAAGACAAATTAAGTATTGTAGTTACAGAGCTACCATACCAAGTCAATAAAGCGAGATTGATCAGTAAAATTGCTGAGCTCGTTAAGGATAAGAAGATTGATGGAATTACCGGACTTCGAGACGAATCTGATAAAGATGGAATGCGGATGGTCATAGAGCTTCGCCGTGGTGAAGTTCCAGAGGTTATGCTGAATAATCTTTATAAGTTGACCGAGATGCAAACAGTTTTTGGCATCAACATGGTTGCTATTGATCATGGAATGCCAAAACTAATGAACCTGAAGTCCGTCCTTAATGCATTTATTGCTCACAGAAGAGAGGTGGTGACTAGACGCTCTATCTATGAACTTAACAAAGCTAAGGACCGTGCTCACCTTTTAGAGGGTTTATCGGTTGCTTTGTTCAATATAGATGAGATTATTGAACTCATTAAAGCAGCACCTAATCCTAGCGAAGCTAAAGACGGTCTAGTCTCTAGAACCTGGCAGGGCTCAGTCATTAAGGAGCTGATTGGTGACAGAGATATGGCGCAGTTTAAGCCTCAGGGTCTAGATCCTACTCTTGGCCTTCAAAAAAATGGAGATTATCAATTATCAGAGAAGCAAGCACAAGCCATTCTTGACTTAAAGCTGCACAGATTAACTGGTCTTGAAAAAGATAAAATCTTTAATGAATTTAATGAGTTATTAGAGCAAATTAAGAGTCTATTGGACATCTTACAAACACCAGACCTTTTGATGGATGTGATTCGTAATGAAATTATTGAAATCAGAGATAATTTTGGCTCAGATCGAATGACAGAGATTTTAGAGAGCAAAATTGATCTGACTCTAGAGGATTTAATTGCTCAAGAAGATAGAGTGGTAACACTCTCTCATGGCGGTTACGTTAAAGCTCAATCTTTAAGTGACTACCACGCTCAAAGAAGGGGTGGAAAGGGTAAGGCTGCTACTAAGATGAAGGATGAAGACTTTGTAGATCAATTGTTTGTTGCAAATTCTCATGATACTGTCCTTTGTTTCTCATCAACCGGAAAGGTTCATTGGCTCAAAGTCTATGAACTCCCAATGGCCTCAAGAATTTCAAGAGGAAAGCCAATTATTAATCTATTGCCACTTGAAAAGGACGAATCAATCAACGCAATTCTTCCTGTTAAAGAGTTTACAGACGATCAATTCGTCTTTATGGTAACAAGCTCTGGAACTTGCAAAAAAACCTCACTCACAAACTTCTCAAGACCCAGAAAGGGTGGAATCATTGCTATTGAGTTGAGGGATGACGATAAACTTGTTGGTGTTGAGATTACAGCAGGTGAGCATGACATTCTTTTGTTCTCTTCAGCGGGTAAGTCAATTCGATTTAGAGAGTCTGATGTTCGATCAGTTGGTAGGACGGCAATCGGTGTCAGAGGAATTAGACTAGCAGACAAAGATAGCGTTGTTTCTCTCATTGTTGCCGAGTCAGATGATCCAATTCTCACTGCTACTGAAAAGGGCTATGGCAAGAGAACTCAGCTGGATGAGTATCGCGCACAGGCAAGAGGTGGCTCGGGCGTCATTTCAATTAAGACATCAGATAGGAATGGACAAGTTG
>ERZ802830.2707-NODE-2707-length-15724-cov-6.43838_pt1 | contig 15724 bp, 8 predicted proteins | sample MGYA00345654_ERZ802830 | MGnify/ENA primary metagenome ERZ802830 (study PRJEB30503, sample SAMEA104212375) | marine metagenome | biome: Westerlies Biome; feature: [SRF] surface water layer (ENVO:00010504) within the epipelagic zone...; material: water...
TCGGACCAAGAGATCAAAAAATTAACGCAAGCCGGTGCTCTTAAAAAACGCCCTGATGATTCTGATTATACTACTACAACACAAAAAAGTTTTGCTTATAGCTCAATGGTGGGTGTACTTATCGAAGCAATGAAAGAACAACAAGCTCTCATCGAAGCCCTTACCGCCCGCATAGATGCTCTAGAAAACCCATAATGCGGGTTTCCGCATATAGCGGTTTACAAATTCTCTTTTTTGGTTTAAAATATATACGTACACATATAACGTTAACGTATGGAACCCCAAAATCTTAAGACTAATTTTACTGAGCAGCTCGAGAAGCTCAACACTGAAATTGGCCAGCTTCGCCAAGCCCTTGCCCAACGCCAAGAACTTGCCCTCAAGCTCCAAGGAGCCATTGAAGCAATGCAGCTCCAGCTAGGCGAAGAACCAGGTGAGGCCTCTGAGCCCGATGCCGTAGCCGAAGCCACCGCCGAAGTACCTGACGCTGAGCCCGTAGAAGCAACCGCTGGTTGATACCAACTCAGATATAAAGAGAAGAGCGGGAGGGAGCGATCCCTACCCGCTTTTTTTAGTCTCTAAATACAAGCTCCGGTTCGGCCAACTTAGGATTTAATCTTCCTCCTAAGACCCAGATTTTATTGACTGCTTTTCCTTCATCGTGATACAAATCAAAAATATCTACTTGAGTATGAGATCGGACTATATCTGTAAATACTAAATTATTCTCAGATATATACTCTACTCCGTGGCAATCAACAGTAAGCTTTGATAAATCAACTTTGTCAATTTCTATTTTTTTGCCAACAACCCTTACCTTTGCTTTACCCATTAAGAGATTTTCTCCGATTCTAGATTACCTGCTAATTTTAACATATTATTTAACATTAATCGAATCCATCTCTCATCTTCTTTAGTATTTTCTGTAATAGTTAGAATTTCAGGTAAGTCAAATTCGGCCTCCGAAAGGGTAGGCCAGCCGTTCTTTAAATAGCCTAAAACCCACTCTTTTACCTCTTCCTTGATAAATCTCCCACCAAGCAATGCCCACAGCCCTCCGCTCCAAGTAAAGATGTCACCGTTAGATAGCATCACAACATCACCTGGGTCTTTTTCTTTAGGAAACTGCGCGTTGCCTCTTGGTAACCTTGTTATTTTCATTATTCTGGAGTGATTTCAACTTCTCCTAGAGCAGACTCGTCGGTCGGTCCTTCTGGGAAAATAGAATTTAGAGCCGACTCTAACTCTCCAATCATTGCCTTTACAAGGATTTTATTACCACTTACTTTTGCATCTGCGTAAGCGTCAATCAACTGAGCAAAATTTGCTTTGTCCATAGTATACTACTAAAATAATCTCCATATCCTTTAACCCAAAAGGTTGCTGTTTAAAGATATAATAGTTATATTATCAACCATTTCTCAGCATGAGGTATATTGGTCTAGACCCTTATAGAAATACAGTAGTCCAAATTGATGGGAACAAAAGTCAGTACATTAATGTAAGATCTTTTGGTGCAACAGGACTCGATCGTTATTTTACCGGCACGGTCTCCGGTGTTAATTCTTCAGGAACATCCATTTACTTCAATGGAATTTCTGATTTTTATGAGTACGAAAAAGATTACTTTATAGTCGGTAGAAGAGTCACTGCATTTTTTTACGAAAATACCTCAACGCCTGATTCAGCGCGGTATAATTCTATCTTTGTTAATCCGAACGCAACTCCTGTAGGTTCAATTTACGACTCAACAGGCGCGTCTGGAGACGAAGTTAGATATTTTGTCTATCCTTTTAATCCACAGACAGGAGTATTATCTCCCTATGGCACGGAGATTACTCAAAATAATATCGTTTCTGATCCAGATACTACTTTTAACGAAAATAATTATATTGAGATAACTATTGACAGAACAGACACCAGGTCTCTACCTCTAGTCTTCAGAAGGTATAAAGGAGTACTCAAGTTTCTTGGAATACCAGGAAATAATACCGTAGGAACAGGGAACTCAGTTATTTTCCAAGACAGGGGCAATGTTCAAATTGCTTCGTGGGATGAGGATTATATCTCTGATGACGCTAGATTTTTTATCCCAGATTTCTTGAGCGATCAAATTACTTATGCTTCTAATGATGCCGGACCCACTATTAAAGTCGTAACAGGAAAGAAAAATTTAGAAATTAGGTACAAGAACGAAATCACCGGTGCTCTTGAACTTGTTGATGCAGTTAATGACCAAGCGGATCTTTCTTTGTATTCTGGAGTAAACACTACCGTTAAGTTTAAATTCGATGATACAAAAGCTATTCAAGATGCAATTAATTATGGAAGAGACTTTATAATTAAAGATATCTTCTTCCCCTCTGGAACTTACAATGTTGGTCATATCAAGCTTTATAACTCTGATGGACCAAATAACGTATACGACGGGATCTCTTTAAGAGGTGTTGGATCCTCCTCTATTATTAAAAGATCGCCGGCGTTTATAAACGCAACGGATAGATTTGGATCTATTGGAGTTATGGGAGCTCCTTCAGATAGAGTTTCTGGTATTACATTTAGTAATCTTGCTTTTGATGGTAATAAACCAGAAACATTTGCAGTAAGAAGTCCTGAAAATGACATTTATGGAATTTCTAGCAAGTACGAAGACATAATTGCTTTAGAGCATGTGGATCTATTGACCATAGATAACTGCTCTTTCTATAATGCCGCTGGTTCTGCTATATACTCTGTTGACTCAGAAAAGTTGAATCTTACAAATAGCAAGATCTTTCAGCTATCTAAGCCTTTTGCACCTAACGTTCCTCCAGTTAAAATAAGAGAAACAGATAAGGTCATTGCTCACGGCAACCTATTTGAAAATTGCACAGGAGAAGCAGATTTTACAGGCATTGATGTTTCTATTATTAACAATAACATTATTAATAATTGTGGTGGAAGTGGACTATTACTAAGAGCCTCTGATAATTGGAACGCTACAGGAAACCTTACTTTCAACGCTTCTGGAAGTGTTATTCAAACTGTTGACTTATATCAAAATGATTATAGTAGAGCCTCTATTGCAATTAAGAGAGGCACAGTTATGGCTCCATACTACTTTACAGTAACTGAGGGGCAGCTTCCTGTAGATATCGTACTCGGATCGCTTGAGGCAAGAGTATATGAATTAAATGCAAATTATACAATACCTAACGTAGCCACGCCGACTACGTATCTCAAGGTTATTGAAAGTACAGAGCAGTTAAGAGCTGGTATCTTTGGTGTTACGGCCCCCATAGATAATATTACAACAACTGACAACACAGAGCAAGGTGACGCAAACGCAGGCAAAGCTATCTTAGGTACATCAAATTACAAACTACTTGATATTAGTAGCTCTACTCCTAACTACGGATATTCTTATAGAATTACTGCTAAAGTTTCGTTAGGAAACTTCCCGATTAGAAGAGTTAAGGGAATATCGGGAGGTAATATGGAGATTTTCTTCGAGGCTTCTGCTGATTTTATTAAGTTCTTATTCTTTGTTGGTGAGGCAGGATCGAGTGATTCAATTATCTCTACTGGAATTTCAGACAGTGCTGTAGACCTTGGAAATTGGATCGATGATGGCGATAAAGAATATGAAATCGTAGGAACTAACGCAGCCACTTCTGCTATTGTTATAGCAGTACCTAGCGAAGTTTCTGAAGCGTTTGCTAATGGAAACGAAGAATATGCAACAAGAGGAGCAAAGATTAAGATCGTTAGAGAAAATTACTTCATTGCTGACGGAAATGTCTACGTATCTGATTGATTAGATTAAAGATATCTATAGATATTACGATTTTCCGTTATTACATAGAAGAATATGGCTTCAAAAGTATCCGTAGGAAAAACTGCCCCAGTGCCCTTGGGGCAACAACCAGCGGCTAATTCGCTGCCTGTTGTTTTTGCAGAAGACCAAAAACCTATTCCCGTTGAGGAACAAAACTTAGTTAAGTCAGAAGTTGCGCTTTCTTTGCTCGGCATCCCTAGGGCCGAAGTTGCGCTAGGAATCTTTGCAGACGTTAATACTTACGACGTAAACCCAACAGAATGGGCCACCGTACCTTTAGATCCTACAACAAACGACCAAGGCGTTACTCTTAATGGAATAGAGCATATTCCAGAAGAAGCCGGAGCTAGATTAGTTGCAGAGCCCGGAAAAACAACAATTTTAACATCAAAGCGCTTCTTCCGTTACCAACCCGGTAGAGTTTCTGCTTCTACCATGGGTGTGAAGATGAATCTTACAGATACGCCCACTGACGCTATGAAGGGCGCACCTTCTATCAAAAAATGGGGGATCTTTGACAAGTTTGACGGATATTATTTTGAAGTAGCAAATAACGGAAAGAAGAATAACTTCAGATGCGTAAGAAGGACCCAGGCGATTATCCCACAAGAACCGGGTGGCTACACTGCAACCGATGGTTGGTTGTCCAACCTTCTCGGGGGGGCCAATAATACTGAATTCCATACTAATTCAAATTTTGGCGAAGTTGGCGAGGATCCAATTATTATCAGAGACGGTCTTATTTATGTTGCTGCCGCTATTAACGACCCTAGCCTTGTTTATTCTCCTTCTGATGTAAGGGCTATCGAAGCCGCTAGTCCTCCTGAAAACGAACTAAAAAATAGAAGCTTTAATTCTGATTATGCTCTAAGACTAGCCTACTATAACGGTACAGAGTACGTCGAGCATATGCAAGACAGGAAGTTTATGTTCCCATTCGATCAGTCAGAAACTCTGAACTTTGAGGATTTTTTAAATGGCGAAGAAGACTCGGTGGAGGAGGGTTACATCAGAGCTGATGCTCACTGTAACTTCTTTCAAATAATTTCTAATTTTAATAGAAAGGGAAGTAATAGCGACTATCCAACAAGTAAAGCTGGTCTTCAGCTTGTTGGCGATTTCTGGGATGGCTCGAGTAACTATGCCTATTCAAATGGTGATTACTGGGACGGTGCATCAAATCAAAGTACAATGACAAATAATTCTGATAGAAAAATTTGGCACCTTTTGGTTAATGTTCAGGGTAATTCTAAGATTTCAAGTGGCGATATGGATGCGTCGACGATCCTTCCAGCCGTTGTGAAAACGCGAACAAACAGAGCTCAGCATGGCAACGTAACTCTAAAAGAATGGTTTAATCTCTGTGTTCCTAAGCCTTATCGCATGGTTTACGAATGGAGACCGGTTAGAGCAATGTTCTCTGGTGATAAACTAGATGGTGAAACTAATGTTGTCAGACAGAGCGATATTAACACTGCAGCCACCGATTCTTTCACAAGTAGCGATCCTATTAATCGCCCAGGTGAAAAAATTGAGCTAGCAAACGGAAATCCATTTGAAACAACTTCCGCTTATAACATTGACTTTACAAAAGTCACCATGTGGAAGACAGAATTCTCTTGGTATGGTGCTGTTGGTGCTCTATTCCTTTGCTATGTACCTATTGAAAACAATGAGGCAAGATGGGTAAGAGTTCATCATATTAGAGCCTCTAACCAGCATGCTGTAGCCTCTCTTGGCAACGCAACTCTGCCAATCACGTATCTGGTCCATGGGTCGCCTATGACACAGAGCAACCAGCCCAGCGAAGGTAATACCTTGACTAAATATGGTGCTTCTTACTATATTGACGGCGGGGATAAGGGCACTGTAAGACTTCTTTCTAAAGCTTCCGATTTTCGTAGAGAGGTTTCCCCTGGTTTTGTAACTTTTCCAGGATCTTCAACGCCAACTCTGAATAACGGGCAATATGTGCCAGACACCACAAACGGAGCCATAACAATTGCCGCGGGAATACCTTCCGGTGATCCAGACTCAAGGTACAGTATTAATTTAAATACAGCGGTCGGCCTTATGGGCGCTTACATAGAGGGAGATATTACAACAAAGGTTAAGTGGATTACTGAAAGTGGCGGGGGCATTAAACTATTTTTTGAAAATGGAATTTCATCTGGCAACCCTAATATAAAACTTATTGTACCCAGAGCTCAGCAATCGTTAATGAGCTTAAGAGCAAAGGACTTTATCTCAAATAGAGAAGGGACAGCCGTAAGAAACAGACTTCAAATTTATCCTATTAAGCTCGGTGCAGGTTGCTCTGGAGGCACTACTGGGGACGTTATCAACCTTCGCACAGTTAAAAATCCCCTTAAGATCGTAGCTAATATTACAACGCCTGGCGCTAATTACATTTATGGGGGCACCAGTGCTGCAGCTACAGCAACTGTAAAAGACTCGAGTAATAACGACTACGTAAATACAAAGAGGTCAACCACTCGTAGACAAGTCTATTGGAACACTGGCGTGAATCCAGGATCCTACTTAGCTGATGGAAAATACACTTATGGCTATTTCTTGGGTACGGCGCCAGGGGACGGCAATCCGCCTTCTCCTCCGCCAAGTGGAGTTTTTGCGGATTCTAATATTAACGATAGCACCTGGTTCCCTGTTCTTGGAAGACTTTCTAGAGAAGGAAGCAATTATTACTTCTCTAAATATTATTCTTATCCAGAAGAGATCTATATTTCTGGTGCTTTCTTACCAGAAAGACATCTTCAACTTAAAGAGTATGCTGCAGCGTACAGTACAACTGGTTGGGAAATGTTTGAAGAAATCTCAAACACCTCTCTTGCATCTCATATAGATTACGGGGATCAAACTAAGTGGGATAAATTAGATACTTCTAATCAGTCTTCTTTTGTAACTTGGGAAGAAATTACTCGCCTATCTGGAGTAAGAGTCGGACAAGATTTAAAACTTACACCTATTGCAAACACAGGAGTTGAAATACTTTCTTACTACGCTAATGCCGGTGGATATCAATTCGATCTTCAAGATTATTTCGCGTATAATAAAGAATATCTCTCGTTCCCGCTTACTGACGAAGTAGATCTTATTAACGTTTACGGGCATTACAATATTAACTCTGAAAATAATTTGGCTAATATAAACCCATTTTATGTAAATACTGCTGTTACCTGGGAGGAGCAGTGATCTATGGCTCTTAAAAAGATTAGAGCTCAGCAGCAAGACCCGAGGAGCTTTTCTAAAGAACTACAGCTAATTAGTTACGCCGGTGGCTTTCTATTTAACGAAACCGGTGGGTTACTTTTAGGCAAGAACCAAGTTTATTATCCTAAAGACTACTCTAAAGATGGATCTCCGTCAGTTGTTGCTGATCCCCTTAGTTACAAAGAAGTAGGTATTTCTAGCGGAAATAAATTTAGCAAAGGTATTCCGGCTGCTCTTCCTATTGAGGAGCAGTTCCCTTTACGAAGTGAAGTTAGTAGGTCTCTTCTAGGAGTTAATAGAGCAGAAACTCAGCAAGGCATTTTTGGTAATGTTTCTTCTTATGGACTAGATAAAAAAGATTGGGTGGCTTATGGCTTTTTTCCAGACTATGCTCAGGGCGACAACTGGAAAAGTAAAAACTCGCCTGGAGGACCGCATCGAGCCGCAGTTAACTACGACGACGCAGCTAATTCTTCTATTGTTTTAACTTCTTATGCTGTGCCGTACAGGAACCCAGGTAATAGAACTTTAAGAAACATAGAACTTGGGAGAAATTCAGGAAATCTAAACGTTAGCTGGGCTCGCTATATAAATAGCTTAGTTGCTATGTATATAGTAGAGCATATGGTAAATAATTTTACCGATGCGGAAAAGAAAAGATTTAATGTAGGGTATATAGATTATGCTTATCCTAAAACTAACGAAGGAAACTTTGATAGATTATATTGGGACAGAATATGGACCGATATAGATCAATCTAGGATATCTGATTCCGCGGTTCCTTCTCTACCCTTAGGAGAATTTCGTAATTTTGGTGCTAAAGAAGGGGGTCTAGACGTAGATCCAGAAGACGTAATTAAAATTGATATAACCCAACCGCCTTGGAACTCTATTCTTACAGACTCTGAATTTACAGAAGTAGACGTTTACCCAGGAAGGCCATTTTTTGCAACTACAAGATACACTTGGGAAGAACCAGATAAAGGACATTATAGACTAAAAACTCCTGCTATTCCAGAGATATGGCAGGAGTACTGGGGAATTGATTACGATTCTCTCCCTCAAGATCTTAAGGACTGGGAGTTTAGGATTTTAGAATCCGAGCCGGGTCCTACAACTCCTGAGTATAAGTATAAGCTTCCTTACTATTTAATTACAGATAAAACAGAGGCATATACCTCTTTGATTTTTGGATCAGATTGGCCTAGAACAGTAAGTGACGATAGAATTGCCAGTGTACTTGATCCTTTGGCTAGTGGAAATTTAATCGGAGCAAGACCCTCAAGTTATGCAGGTTTATTTCTACAATCTCAAAGAGCCTTTAGATATCAGCCCGGTAGAATAAGCGGATTTACTTATGGTGTTAGGGTGTCTGAAGAAGGCGCCGGGCCTGGAACCGTATTAGAATTTGGTGTAGAAAACTTTTCAGACGGGTACTTTTTTAGATTTAAAGACGGAACTGATTTTTCCATTGTAAGAAGATCTACAGTTTCTTTGGGTAATACGACTTTATTCAATGAGGCCAGATACATAGAAAAAGAAGCCTATATTAGTAAGATAACAGGAATCGCAACATACTCAGAAGGAAAGACAGAGGATGAAATAGATGCTTTAAATGAAAGAGTAGAAGATGGAGATCTCTATAAGATATTTGAGTGCGAGATTTCTCAAAGAAGTATGAATGGGGATCCTCTTAACTCTCAAGGTGAAAGTGGTTACATTTACGACCCTGATAAGGTTACAATGTATAAAATCGAGTTTGGATGGTATGGTGCTATTGGAGCTAGATTTTATGCTTACATTCCTCAAGAAGTCGGCACAGCAAGGTGGGTAACGCTTCATACTTTAGTTATTGAAAACCAAATTAATCAGCCCTGCTTACAAGATCCATTTTTCTTCTTTAAATATAGAATATACGTAGATAGTCCTTCTGTTCTAAAAATACCTCAATTTGTTGAAAAGTTCGGTGCTTCTTACTATATCGACGGAGGAGACGAAGGTACCGTAAGTATTGAGTCTGGAAGCGCTGTAGCAAGGTTCTTACCTGAAGTAACAGAGTCAGATTACCCTCCTACAACTACAGAATTTCCAATTTATAAGTGGGGAAGTGTATTTGGAATTAAGCCTAAGAGAGAGATTGTAAACAACGAAGGAAGTATACTACCAAATAAAAAAGAGATATTTCCAGTAAGTGCTTCTATATACTCAACAAGAGACACAGAGATTAAGTTTGTAAATCAATTTGCATGCCGGGAGCACGCTTATACTTTCCAAGAAAGCTACAGATGCAATGTTCAGGACTCTCAGACGTATAGGGGTTTGTTTGAGATTAATTACTTTGAAAGAAACCCTGGTATTCTAGAAAATCTTGGCAGAGCTGAAACCAGCCCCTGCCCAACAATCTCTTATGCTGGCCAAGTAGACGAAACGGTTTATCCTAATTCTTGGGATAACTTACCAAATATTAATAGTTGGGGTACTGGTGGCGATGAAGGATGGAATAGAGGTAAGGGAGCATTAATAGGTAGTCATATAATTGCAGAAGACGTCTATGGTGCTTACGTTAACCCTGAAAACCAATTTGCGAACCCCGCTGAAGGCGCTAGCGAAACAAAGGCCATATTATTAAGAGGGGCGCGGGCAGCCGGGCTGGGCAGAGGTGGAGTATTTTCTGGTCCTACTAGAGAGGCTCTTTATAGATCTGTTCCCCTTCTGTACAAATATAAAGAGACAGATAGTAACGGAGAGACTGTTTCTAAGAAAATAGCAACAAAACTTTCTAACTATAGAAGAGATACTACAATGATCTCTACTGTGCCAATTCAATCGTCTGAATTTTTTATATTCTATACTTCTAGATCTGGAAAATTATACGATAGCGTTGCTGAAGCTGAAAATAATCCTACAAGCGTATCTTGTGCCTCAGGTGCTCCGGGCTGCGATGGAGACCATATTGCAGATTATCAGCTCGGTGTTATCTTCCCTAGAGACGTGCCTACTGAAGATCCTGCTGAATCAGGTTCTACGTTTGAGTATCCAAGATCTTTAATAGCTCGTTCTTTAGCCGACGTTGAGTTCGGGGTGTTAAATCCTAAAAAAACTTATGCTCAAAATCACACTTGGACAAATGAGTCTGTAGAAGTCGTTCAAAATGCCGGTGGCGATTGGGCCGTTAAAGATAAATCCAATCCTAAACCCGACGAATACCTCTATTATGAGGGGCTTCCTATTGACATAGAGGATCCTGCTTTAGAGACTAATGTGATGATCTTAAACCAAACAGGAAGGGCGCATAGAGGATCTAACGGATTAGAAGTTAATGAAAGATTCTGGGATTTTCTAGGCGAAATTGATCAGCAATTACCGGGAGTTCCAGGAGAAGATGGCGGATCATGCCGAGCTATATACTTCAAACTAGAGCAACAGGATGCTCGGGCAAATGTCGCTCTCATTTCCGGTCAAGAGCTTTATTTGATAAAGAGTAGCAGATGGCCGACAGATTTAGAAAAAGAAGGATTTACTATAAGCCTATATAACACTTCTGGTTCTTTTAGAGCTGATGTTATTTCAGCAGGAGAGCCTCAAGAGGCATCGGCTGGATCGAATAATAATGTTTTATGGAAGCTAAAAGTAATAGATGCCGGTAATGTTGGATTGAATGACGCTGAGTCAGTAGAGGTTAGATGGAATGAACTAAGCGCGTATGAAACATCTTTGGTAACTAAAACCGCAAACAGATTAAATAAAAAAGTTGTTTCAGCTAGAGCATTCCCACTCAAAGTATTTGCAAGATTTAGAGACGGCGGTGAAATTGGTTCTATTGTTATTGGAAAGTACACTCCAAATGGCATTGTACAACTCCCATTTACTCCTCATGGATGCACAATTAGCACGGGTACTACCTCAGAGCCTGATACTCATGGCGGCGGATCCGATGGCTCCAATGCTGCAAAAAAACATCTTCAGCTTTTTTCTGAGCCAGGTGTTTTACAAAGTGATCTAAATCACTCTATATATGACGTAAGTGGAACTGATCCGCAATACAAGCCTAAAAAATGTGCAAGCTTTATCAGTCCGACCACCCTTTCAGGAGCAGGTTTCTCAGGTGTTGGTGATTATCCACTCAGGTTCCTTAAGTTTAAAGACTCAGGAGACCCAGTAGGAAACTTCTTTATTTCTAAAAATACTCCTACAGAAATTAGTCTAAAAGAGCTCTTTAATATTAATGCAGAATCTGTTGGTCCTACTTTCTGGAGCAACAAAGCTCTTTTTATGATTGCAAGAGATTCTAATTTGGCTGGAGAAGCTGGTACTGGAAAAATTTCCGTTACTCTTAATTATAAAGAACAGTAATTTAAAATGTCAAACTTTTTTAGTTTCTTACAAGCAACAAGGCCCCAAATCGGTCTTGTTGATCGTTTAAACTTATCAGAAATTTATCCTGAAGACCAGGATCAGGCTTTAAGAAATTTGCTTTTGCCACCAGAGTCTTTAGATGAAATTCAGGGACTAGCTACTCGAGGTGTGAGAAAAGAAGACATTAGGCTTATTGCTGGATTAGAATCAAGAGTTATCGACTCCCTTGCATTATTTAGCGAAACAGATAGTTCAGTAAGCCGAGACGTAGCAGATCAAATACGAAGCAATAATGATATAGGAGAAAACGCAAAAAGCAGTATCCTCACTTCAGACTACTCTGATAATATCATCATGCTTCACGGCGGTATAGCTGCTAATTCCATAGAATATAAATTTAAAGATAAGAGAGGAAATCTAACAACTGGAACTGTCTCTACTTCTAGAGAAAGTCTTTTTAATTCTCAAGTAGACGCTACAACTGGTAGATATACTACAGCTTCTTACTCAGGAACTCTTAGAGTTAGAAGAAGAGGACACTACTCCACTGTTAAATTAAGAAAAAATTTATTTATTGAGAAGGGGAGTATTACAGAGAACCCAACAAATACTGTAAATATTCCTATTTACATGCAAACTCCTAGTACTACTCAACCTCTTCTTCAGAATTTAAAAGCCCTTGCTTCTAAAAACTCCCCTCTTAGAGTCCCTGTAAGAGTTAATAATGGGGGTTCTTTTACAATTTATGGCCCTAAAGGAGGCGCGCCGTATTACTTTGGTTACGAGCTCAGGAGAAAGAGTGATAATTTTAGAATTGCGTTTGAAACCGAAGGGAATTCATCAGATTATACAGATCCTAGGACAAACAGTGGCAGCCTAGCAAAACGCACAATAAATACAATCGGAAGAACAGGAAATAATCAAGACGCCTATTTATATATTTATTGCGCCCCTGCTCTTGTAGAGGTATTAAAATTAGAAGGTTTAGGTATAGAAGAAGACGACGCTACTCCAGATCTAGGTTTAGTTGGATTTGATAATTTACAGTTATTTTCTTGTTTAAGCAACTATCTAAAAACTATACCAACGTGGCTAAAAGTAAATTATCTAACTTTAGAAGAGTTAGATATCAGGCAAAATAAATTCTGGGACGGAGGCATAATTGAGTGGTGGGACTGGCAGACTAACCCAGGATTATATGGTAGTAATAACGATAATACCCCACCTGTTCAAACTGCTACTCAGATACTAGCGTATAGCGGATTTGAAACAAGTGGCGGCGGAACAAAGAAAGCTTCATACGACGGAACTTTATCAACTGCAACGGCCGGAAGCCATCTTCTACATCAAACAAGATTAAACCCCGCTAATAATGGCTCGTTTACCGGAACAACTGGTAATGCAAATGGTATTAGACAATTTATTGCTCTAAAAAAATTGCGAATAGGCGCAAGATTGAGGCTTTCCAATCCTGATTTTTCCGTTATTTTTCCTGCTCTAGAAACTTTAGATATAAATACAAATCAAAACAAAGTTAAAAACCTTAAAGGAAACCCACCTAAGCTTAATAACCATGGCAATGAATTTGCTATCGGTATGCAATGGCAAACAAAAGGTAACGGAAGCATTAGAGACATGGCAGCTAAGCCTCAATACACAGGCGGTACTCCAGCTGAAGAGAAACAATTCATAGGACAATTTAAAGTCGTTGAGTGGAATTCATCTCACTTCGGTTACGGTGAATCAGGTGATCTGGTGGGTGGAATTTGTACTAATGACAACATGTTGGGGAATCGTATACCCAACATACAAGACTCTACTGGTGCAAATAGGTACAGTCATGTTAGTGGAAGTAATTCCGTTTTAACTGCTTGGGAGGGTTGGCTAAAGACCGCCATAAATATTAATCTTTTTAGATGCGACGTTGCATTTAACCTAGCACTCGGGAGTAGCTTAGAATGGGAGGAATTACGGGAGCTTCAGTATGGATACACTCGATCCCACGGACCATCTAATGTTTTATCTGGCGATATTCTTCCAGTTAGACAAAGAAAAATTAAATACAACCCTACTCTAACAAGTACAAGCCACTCGTCGAGTGATATAGTAAACGCTCCTAAATTAACTACAGTTCGGGCAAGAGAGGCCGCATGGACAGGACATCTTTTCAGTATCTCCGATGCCCCGAATCTCAACTTCTTAGACGTTGGTCAATGTTATTGGTATGGATATGCTTATGATAGCGCCCCAGACGCCGAACCTGGTAAGTATATTTTTCCTACCAATTTTTGGGACGGTGCGGGGGATTGCAAGCTTAGAGATGTAACCATATACCACGAGAGCGGAAGTAGAGCAAACGGATATAAGTTTAGAAGCAATGATCTTCTAAAATTAATAAATCTAGACCGTTTCCAGATCAGTGAATCTCGGTTTACAGGATCATTTCCTATAATTCCTACTACATCTGATGGAGTGGCCGCAGGTAAAATCATAAATATATTCGCTTACAAAAATAACTTTAAAGATATGGAAGCTGTGGGACTTAATTCCGCGCAGGCATCCAAATATAGAGTGAGAGAATTATCTATATACGAAGGTGGCATAGATGTAGGAGGGATGATCGTTCCAAATATGGCACCTAAGAACGACGGCGACATATTCCCTACACTCTACAAGGCATTCTTTAACAAGTCTCTAGTGAGCCGATACGACACTGGTTGGAATGACTCTAGCAAAAGAGGAAGAGCCGTTTTTAATGCTCTTTATGGGTTGGCGATTGCTGGCGAATGGCCTCAATCTACTCAGGGAGAATACGCAAATATTACTGAAGAGCTCTGGCCTTCCGGTAGTACTACTTTTAGGACGGTTGGATGGGTAGATTCTACAACTCAAGCGACTGGAAAAACTCTTTATAAAACAAGCGGAGTTACAAATCTTAAAAAGTATATAAGAGTGGGAGACGAAATTATCATAGGAGGATCAGTTAAAGGCAGAGTTGGGTCTGTAGTTGTAAAAGGTGGCAATGAATGGATTGAAGTTGTAGGTTCAGGAAACGCTCTTAATTACTCTAGTACTTCTATCACCTTTAGAAGAGCAGCAATTAACGCGGATAAATTTTTTAATGGCTGTAAAGGTCTTTACCAAGTAAAGATGTCAGACTGCTCTCTCGGAGGTAAAATTCCTTCATTTGAAAACGCAAATTTCGGACAATTACAGAGGATAGAGCTTCAAGAAAACCTATTTACATATTATGTCAGTGGTACTCTTGCAAACATAACCGGCGCTTCAAATGCCGGATTAGGGTCTAAAAGATCGGCGCTGATTGCTTTTGATTTACAAAAAAATCCACTAAATGTCACGTCTATTAAAAAAATCATTTCAGAAGCCTGGGAGCTTATAGAACCTAACTCATCTTTTGGAAACAATAGACTACAAAACCGTGTCACGATCAAATTAAAAAATACAAAACCAAATTTTGCCGCTGGTGACTATAGTAACTGGGACCTAGATGACATTTTTACAGATAGCGGTGAAGAAGGACAAGAAGATCCCTTGAAAACAAAACTAAGAGAAGTAAATGCAAGCCGAATAACTATCGAGTTATTTGATATTCCAATCGTTTAATGTATAAATAGGAGAAATAAAACATGGCAGGATTAAGTAGAAAATTAAATCTTTCTGAAAGAGATATTAATCTTAAGGAGGCTCTTCAGAAATTATATAGCCCTGGAATTGAAGAAGACGTAGAATTATTTTCTCTTTCCTCCCAAATTACATCTCTTGCAAATAGCGGCACAGAAAGACAAGAAAAACCTGTCGCTCAGATTATAACTCTTGAGACTCAGGTTTTTAAGCCAAATACCACATCCCCTGCCTTAAAGAGGACAAGGTTCGGCACAAAAGACTATACTTTTGCAACTGGAAACAAAGTATATTTTGACACTTATACTTTAGGTGTCGGAGGGAATGTTGATGTAGTTGCTCCTGTATACTCTGTTAATGGATCCATTGCGCAAATTCAAGTAAAAAGTTCAGGAGACGGGTTTTTCTTTAGAAAGAATAGCTCTTTAGGGGAGGTTAGAAACTTAACGACGGACGTAGTAGTTGAAGGAGTCGTACTAAGAGGACGAATTAGCGGCGCGCAAAATGCTTTAGCAACAATAAATTTTGTAATAGATAGTACTAGTTACTCTACTGCAAATGTTTCTAGTTACGTATTAAATGGCACATCGTATGCTGCTGGACAACCTGCCAATGATATATACGGCAGCGGGCACGATTTCCAATTAAATGCTAACGGCTCTTGGAATTATACGGCTG
>ERZ802830.2710-NODE-2710-length-15718-cov-8.77878_pt1 | contig 15718 bp, 12 predicted proteins | sample MGYA00345654_ERZ802830 | MGnify/ENA primary metagenome ERZ802830 (study PRJEB30503, sample SAMEA104212375) | marine metagenome | biome: Westerlies Biome; feature: [SRF] surface water layer (ENVO:00010504) within the epipelagic zone...; material: water...
ATTTGGATTATCTATAGTTTGTGTAAGAATATTTTTTATAAATCTTCTTGCTCTTGAAATTGAATCACCGTTATCTTTGCTCACAAATTCCTCTCTTGTATTAAAATGAGTTTTTATATTTATATATATGCAATTTGTGTGCCAAATTTTGTATTTAAATAATACATATAAAATATAAATAATTTTAACATTAATTAATGAGTATTATTTGGGTTAATTAAACTTTTTAACCAATCAAAAAAAGAATTGTCCTTGAGAGAGTATTTATCAAGCATATCAAAATCATATGCAAGCTTCTTTGGATCCTTAAAAAAGTCCTTTCGGGTATTAAATTCTTTTTTATCGAGCTTTTTAATAAATTTTGCAGGGTTTCCTGCATAGACACAGTTGTCGTCAACATCTTTTGTAACCACTGAACCTGCACCAATAATGCTATTTTTACCTATTGTCACTCCTTTACAAATTATTGCGCTGTCACCAATCCAAACATTTTCTTTAATGATCACAGGTTTAGTAGTCCCAACAGGTTTTGCACGATCATATATACCGTGCCAGTCTGCATCGGATATGTATGCGCCATGGGCAATCATACAAGCATCTCCTATTTCAATTTTTTCTGCAGCCATTATTCTTACACCAGGTGTAATTAAAGAATATTTTCCAATGGTAATTTCGCCTTCATGTTCACCAATATTCCAAGATGTGAATTGAATTTTTGCATCACTTGCACCAATTAAGGTTGGATAATCGTCTACATAAACGTTACTCCCGAATACTTGGATATATCTTGGTTTGAAATATGCCCCTCCTTTACCTAAATACTTAAATTGAGGTTGTAGGAAGTGTCTTACATATATTTTATTTATCTTAGTAGCATACTTTTTAAGCCAGTATGGTCGATTGTCTTTTCTAATACAAAACTCCAAATTAATATTTTTCTTATGCTAAAGTAGCAAAAAATATTTCCAATTAAAATTGAATAATAAATACATTATAGAGTTTAGAAACTTAGTCAAGATAGGTATTCCAATCTTTGGTTCCCAGATGTCATATATGCTTATGGGTGCAACAGACACAATTATAGCTGGTAGAGCTAGTGCTACTGATTTGGCAGGCTTAGCTGTGGGCACTGCATTTGCAAATACTTTATGGTTTTTTGTTACAGGAGTGATCTTTTCTGTAACACCAATAGTTGCACAATTATTCGGAGCAAAAAAATATAAGGAAATAGGGAAAAAATTAAGAGAAATATTATGGATTGCTGCTTTACTTGGTTTTTTATTGGCTTTTATTATCTATAATTTTGATCTTTTGTTAAATTTCTTTCCAATAAAAGATTCCATAACCAATATAACTGATGGATATCTTAAGGCTGTAGCTCCTGGATTAGCATTCATAACTGTATTTACATGCTTGAGATGTTACAGCGAGGGAATGACTCTTACAAAACCAATATTTATTATTGCTTTTTCAGGAATGTTGCTAAATATTCCACTTGATCTAATTTTTGTTTATGGATGGTTTGGGTTCCCTCAGCTTGGAGGGGTAGGATGTGGTGTTGCTACTTCAATTGTTACATTCACAATGATGATTGTTTTATTTTTTTATATTGCCTTGTCAAAGAATTATAAAGTAACTGAACCTTTTGCAATATTCACACCACCTTCAGTTGAAACATCAAAAGAAGTTTTTAAACTTGGCTTACCAATAGGTATAGGAATATTTATAGAATTGAGTATGTTTTCAGGAGCAGCAGTAATATTAAGTGTTTTAGGAGAAGTTGTTGTTGCAGCGCATACTGTTGCAATTAATATTGCTAGTTTATTCTTTATGGTTCCATTGGCAATTGGATTAGCTGCTGCTACAAGAGTTGGAAATTTATTAGGCGAAAAAAATCCTCAACAGGCAAAAATAGCTTCTTTTGCAACAATTTTATTATGTATATTTGGCGCAATAATGAATGTTATTATAATTATTGCACTTGGTGCAAAAATTGTGGGGATTTATACAACAGAACTTCCTGTATTTGAACTTGCAGTTAGTTTGATTATTTTTGCAGCAATTTTTCAAGTTCCTGACGGAATTCAGATGGGTGCCCTTGGAAGCTTAAGAGGATACAAGGATACATTTATTCCAATGATTTTACTTTTAATATCCTATTGGTTTTTTGCAATGCCAATAGGTTTTTACCTAACAAACTATGGATTTGGAAGTCCATTGGGTGCAAAAGGCATGTGGTTTGGAATGATTATTGGTTTGAGTATTTTTTCAATACTTTCTATATTTAGATTAAAAAGAATAATTAAAAAACATCTTAGGGTTAGGAGTTCAGAACCTCATCAACTTTTGCGCCAATAGAAACTAAATTATCTGCTATATGAACCCCACATTCTTTTAGTTTTTTTATTTTATCTTTGGCAGTGCCTTTTCCTCCAGCAATTATAGCTCCAGCATGTCCCATTCTTTTTCCTGCTGGCGCTGTTTGACCAGCAATGTAAGATATAACTGGTTTAGATACATTATTTAAAATATATTCTGCAGCAGCTTCCTCTGCATTGCCCCCAATTTCACCAACCATAACAATAGCCTTAGTTTGATCATCATTTTCAAACAGTTTTAATATATCAATAAATGATGAGCCTGGTATTGGGTCTCCACCAATGCCAACGCAGCTACTCTGTCCTAACCCCAGATCAGTTGTTTGTTTTACAGCTTCATATGTAAGTGTGCCCGACCTTGAAATAATACCTATAGAGCCAGGTTTATGGATACTACCAGGCATAATTCCTAACTTAGTTTCTCCTGGAGTTATCACTCCAGGACAATTTGGGCCTATTAGTCTAACTCCAAGATTATCTATTCTTTTTTTAACCTCTAGCATATCTAATGTAGGCACTCCCTCTGTTATACAAACGATCAGCTTAATACCAGATTCAGCAGCCTCTAAAATTGAATCTTTACAAAATTTTGCAGGAACAAATATTATTGATGCATTAGGTTTAACCTCTTTCATTGCTTCTTCTACTGTATTAAATACAGGTTTATTAAGATGTTGTTGTCCGCCTTTACCTGGAGTTACCCCTCCTACAATATTTGTTCCATATTCTATTGCTTGTTCAGAATGTAAAGTTCCTTGAGACCCAGTAAAGCCTTGAACTAGCAATCTAGTATCCTTATTCACCAAAATGCTCATTCTGCTAGTTCCACTGCTTTTTTTGCAGCATCTTTTAGATTGTTTATACTTTGTATTTCAATATCAGCATCAGATAAAATCTTTGCTCCTAAAACAGCATTATTGCCCTCAAGCCTTACCACAACCGGTATATCAATATTAACTTCTTTTATTGCAGCAACTACTCCCTCAGCAATAAGATCACATCTAACAATGCCGCCAAATATATTTACTAATACAACTTTTACTTCTGGATCTTTTAAAATTATTTTGAATGCTTTCGTTACCCTATCTTGGGTTGCGGTACCTCCAACATCTAGGAAATTAGCAGGACTACCACCATAGAATTTAATAGTATCCATTGTTCCCATTGCTAGTCCAGCACCATTTACCATACAACCAATATTTCCATCTAATGATACATAACTAAGATCACTTTTTGCCGCTTCTGCTTCTTGAGGGTCTTCTTGCGTCTCATCATGCATCTCTTGAATATCTGGTTGTCTATAAAGTGCATTTGAGTCTATGTTAATTTTTGCATCTAAACAATGTAAATTACCTTGCTCCGTGATTACTAAAGGATTAATTTCAAGAAGGCTAAGATCTTTTTCAATAAAAAGTTGAAAAAGGTTCTGAATCATAGGTATAAACTGATTTGTTTGATCATCATTAAGTTTCAAGACTTTGGCAATACTGATTGCGTCATCTTCAAGACTAGAATTATTCGCGTCTATTCCTTTATAAATAATTTTTTCAGGAGAATTTTGTGCAACATCTTCGATATTAACTCCGCCCTCGCTGGAGCCAATAAATACAATTTGTTGAGAATCTCTATCAATAACAGCGCTAAGATAAAGTTCTTTTGCTATTTCAGTGCATTCTTCAATCAAGATTGAATTCACAAGTTGGCCTTTTTTATCTGTCTGATAAGTAACCAGTCTTTTTCCTAGCCATTTTTTTGAAAACTTCACAGCTTGATCAGTAGATTCTATTAATTCTACTCCACCAGCTTTTCCTCTTCCACCAGCATGAACTTGTGCTTTAACAACCCATTTAGAACCGCCTATTTTATTACATGCTTCTATTGCATCATTAGAATTGAATATAATCTCTCCTTTTGAAACTGGAAGATTATATTTGGCAAATAATAATTTGCCTTGATATTCATGAAGATTCATTACCTTTTATTACCAATATGAATAGCTTGATTATTTGAAGCAAGTGCAGCCTCATGAAAGGCCTCTGAGACTGTTGGATGACTAAACATTGTTAATGAAATATCTTCTGAGCTTGCACCAAATTCCATTGAAATTAATGCTTGTTGAACGATTTCAGCTGCTGCAGGACCAAAAACATGAACACCAAGAATGGTATCTGTTTTTTTATGTGACAAAACTTTTACAAACCCTACTGATTGATCTACAGCAAGTGCTCGTCCAGAAGCAGCAAATGGAAATTTGCCAACTTTATAATCAATTTTCTGTAATTTTAATTCTTGTTCATTTTTCCCAACCCAAGCAATTTCAGGATGGGAGTAAATCACAGATGGCACTAAATCATAATTAACTTGTGCGTGTTTTTTAGCTATTCTTTCTGCCACCATTACCCCTTCTTCACTGCCTTTATGGGCAAGCATTGGACCTCTTACAACATCGCCAACTGCCCAAATATTTGGAACAGAAGTTTGACAAAATTCATTCACTTTGATGAAACCTTTATCGATTGATATATTAAGCTCATCACTTATAACTTCAGAAGAATTTGGATATCTACCAACAGCAACTATTAATTTTTCAAATTTCTTCTCAATTTCTTTACCTTGGTGATCATAGCAAACAGAAACATAATCTTTGTGTTCTGAAGATTTGGTAACTTTTGAACTCAACTGTATATCAAGACCTTGTTTTTTAAATTCTTTAAATGAATCTTTAGAAATATCTTTATCTGCCATTGGAAGAAAATCATCTAATGCTTCAATAACTGTTACTTTTGATCCAAGTCTCGACCATACACTACCTAGTTCTAAGCCAATAATTCCAGCACCAACTACTCCAAGAGTCTTCGGCACTTTATTAAAAGATAATGCTCCAGTGCTATCTACAGTGTTTTCACCAAAAGGTGCTGAGGATATCTCAATAGGTTTTGATCCAGTAGCTATAATTATATTTTTGGTTTCAATCAGTTCAACAGTACCGTCATTTTTTGTGATTTCAACTGTATTTGCTGAGACTATCTTGCCTCTTCCCGAGCATGATTCGACTTTATTAGTAGAGAATAAACCATTGATTCCACCAGTTAATTTATTAACAATATTATCTTTTCTTTTCATCATTGAACTGAGATCTAATTTTAATTGACCTATATCGATGCCATGTTCACCCAGATTTTTGCTAGCCTCATAGTATCTGTGAGATGAATCTAAAAGAGCTTTAGATGGAATACATCCAACATTTAAACAAGTGCCACCAAAATTTGCATTTCCTTTAATATCGGTTGATTCTTCAATACATAAAGTCTTAAGTCCTAATTGAGAGGCTTTAATAGCAGCGACATATCCTGCCGGACCACTTCCTATAACAACAACATCAAACATTTTTTTCCTATATTATAAATTTAGTAATAGCCTTTCTGGCGACTCAAGTTGCTCTTTTATTGAGACTAAAAAAGTAACAGCTTCCTTTCCATCAAGAAGTCTATGATCATAACTCATAGCAAGGTACATCATTGGTCTTATTGATATCTGACCATCGATTGCAACAGGTCTATCTTGAATTGCATGCATGCCTAAAATTGCTGTTTGAGGTGCATTCAAGATAGGAGTGGATAATAAAGATCCAAAAATACCACCATTTGAAATTGTGAAAGTTCCACCTTGCATTTCTTCAATAGATAATTTTCCATTTCGTGCCTTTTCGGAGTAACTTAATATAGATTTTTCTATCTCAGGCAGAGATTTTGTGTCAGCGTCTTTAATAATTGGAACTACTAATCCTCTCTCTGTAGACACAGCAACACCAATATCTTGAAAGCCATGATATACAACATCGTTACCGTCGATTGATGCATTAACAACTGGAAACTTTTTCAAAGCCTGAACGGCAGCAATAACAAAGAAACCCATGAAACCTAATTTGACTTCATGTTCTTTTTCAAACTCGGCACCATATTTTGATCTAAGATCTTTTATAGGAAGCATATCTACTTCATTAAAAGTTGTAAGCATTGCTGTTTCTTGTTTTACAGAAACAAGTCTCTTTGCAATAGTTGATCTTAAGCGTGACATAGGAACACGTTTTTCAGGTCTATCCGAATTTGAGCTTAAATTTATAGATTGTGAGCTCTCAACCACTAAGTTGTCAGAATCTAAATGATTAATTAGATCGGCTTTTGTAATTCTGTTACCTTTTCCAGATGGTTTCACATCATTTAGATCTATGTTTTCTTCTGACATTATTTTCTTAGCTGCGGGACCAATTTTTTTAGTTGCAGGTTTATCAGCTTTTGATTCTTTTACTTCATCTTTGATTTCAATATCTTTATCTTTAGATGGAGTGGATGGCGTATCACTGGATTCTGAAAACTCACCAATTACTTCTGCACTTGAAACTATTTCACCTTCTGATTTTATGATCTTTGTTATTACGCCATCTGACTGAGCTAAAACTTCTAAAACTACTTTATCTGTTTCAATTTCTGCAATAACATCATCTTGATTTACAGATTCACCCTCTTTCTTTAACCAATTTGCAACTGTTCCGTCAGCAACAGATTCAGGAAAAGTTGGTGATTTAATTTCTATACTCATTTACCGATTGCCTCTTTAACTAATTCTTCTTGTTGTTGAAGGTGAAGTTTCATCAACCCAACTGCAGGAGCTGCTGCTGGTGGTCGACTAACTAAACTCACTTCATCTCCTTTATCAAATCTATCTAATACTCTTTGAATTCTGTGTCTGTGACTAAACCAAGCACCTTGATTAAGAGGTTCTTCTTGACACCAAATAAATTCTTGTACATTTTCGTACTTTGTTAATATTTCTTCAAGGTCATCATAAGGAAAAGGATACAATTGTTCTATTCTTACAACGCCAACATCTTTAGAATCGTTCTTATCACGCATTTTGACAAGATCATAATAGACTTTTCCAGAACACATAATTATTCTTTTTACATCTTTTTTGTTTTTAAGGTGATCATCTATCACACAGGAAAATTCGCCACTTGTTAATTCATCTAAATTTGATGTTGCATCAGGATTTCTTAATAGACTTTTAGGCGAAATCACTATTAGAGGAGTTCTCATTTTTCTTATGGCCTGTCTACGAAGTAAATGAAAAATTTGTTTTGGTGAACTAGGAACACAAACTTGGATATTTTCTGAAGCGCAAAGTTGTAAAAATCTTTCTATTCTTGCACTACTATGTTCTGGACCTTGTCCTTCATATCCATGAGGTAAAAGCATAACTAGTCCTGAAAGTCTTTCCCATTTATGTTGAGCGGACACTATAAATTGATCAATAACTACTTGAGCACCATTTGCAAAATCACCAAACTGAGCTTCCCATATAGCTAAGCCTGAGGGCCATGTTGCAGAATATCCATACTCAAAACCTAAAACAGCCTCCTCAGATAACAGAGAATCATATATATCAAATCGAGTATTATTTTTTTCTGCGATTTCTGAAAGAGGAATGAACCCCATTCCAGATTTAGAATCAAATACACAAGCATGCCTGTGAGAGAAAGTTCCTCGTCTCACATCTTGTCCAGTAATTCTTATTGGATAGCCCTCATTTAATAATGTTGCATATGCCAAACTTTCTGCATATCCCCAATTTATCGGTATATTTTCGTCCGTCATTTTTATTCTATCTTCAAAAATTTTTGTTGCTTGTGAGCCAAGACTGAAAGATTTCGGAATAGAGCATATATCACGGCCAAGTTCCTTAAATTGTTTTTTATCAACGCTTGTATCAACCTTCGGCCACCATTTAGTATCCAAGTATGGATCCCAATCAAACCATAAGCTGTTATTTGGTTTTTTTGCTAAATTTTTAGCTACAGTTTGTCCACTTTCAAGTGACTTTCTATACTCTGTTTTTATTGATTTAATTTTTTCATCAGTAAGCACTTTTTTTGTCAAAAGAGCTTGTTCATATTGTTTTAATACACTTGGATGTTCTGATATTTTTTTGTACATTAAAGGTTGAGTCGCAGACGGATCATCTGCCTCGTTATGCCCTCTTCTTCTATAACAAAATAAGTCAATAACAATATCTTTTTTAAATTTGTTCCTATATTTGCATGCAATTTTTGCAGCATTAACAACCATTTCAGGGTCATCACCATTAACATGTATCACTGGAGCTTGGATTATTTTTGCTACGTCAGATGAGTAATCAGTAGATCTAGAATCATTAGTATTACTGGTCGTAAAACCTATTTGATTATTAACAATAATATGAATGCATCCTCCAACATAAAAACCTCTAGTTTGAGACATTTGAAGTGATTCCATTACAACACCTTGTCCGGAGAAAGATGCATCGCCATGAAGCAATACAGGTATAACTTTTGATCTATCTTTGTCTTTTATTCTATCTTGTCTAGCTCTAACAGAACCAATTACCACAGGATCAACAATCTCCAAATGTGAGGGATTATTAAAAAGTGAGACATGGACTTCTCCCCCTGGAGTATTTAAATTGGATGAAAAACCTAAGTGATATTTAACATCACCAGTATTTGCACCTTCTAAAGTAGAATCTTCATCAAAAGCTGCAAATAATTCTGATGGTAGTTTGCCTAGGACATTAACAAGTAGATTTAATCTTCCTCTATGGGCCATACCAAAACATATCTGATTTGCACCTATTGAACCACAATTCTGAATTACACTTTCTACCAGAGGGACTAATGACTCTGCGCCATCAATTCCAAAACGCTTCATCCCTGGATATTTTGCTGATAGATATTTAGCTAATCCTTCCGCAGAGTTTAACCTTTCATAAATGTTATATTTCTCATCGTCAGTAAAACCATAGTCTTGAAGTTTCGACTCAAATTTCTTTTGGAACCACCTTCTTTCTTGTGATTCCATTATATGGTTGCATTCAATACCAATATTTCCACAGTATATTTCTTCAAGTCTTTTAACTATTTCTCTTAATGGAAGTTTATTTTTACCTGTGTTAAATGTGTCAGTGTAAAACTCTTCGTCTAGATCCATCTCAGAAAAACCATGAAATTCAATATTTAAGTCTTCAACTAAACGCCTCTCCATCATTCCTAAAGGATCTAGCTTTGCTTTGAGATGACCTCTATTTCTGTAAGATTGAATAAGCCTTACAACTTTTCCTTGTCTTTCATCAACAGATACCTTTGAAACTTTATTACTTCTGGATATATTCTTAAATTCTTTTATTATTTCCTGATGAGAGATTTCTCCATTAGATGTTGGATGATCTGGAAGATTTGTAAAAAAATCTAACCATTCTATTGATAGGTCTTCTGGGTTGTTTATAAAGGATTCATAAAGACTTTCTAGGTAGGCAGCATGTCCTGCAGAAATATGGGAGCTCCCCCAAAGCTCTTTCATTGTTAAACTCATTTATTGCCTTTTTTTATACCCCGTCAGAGACAATTATATCCTTTTTATTTTTATGTAACATTGATTTTATTTCGCCAATTGCTTTATTTGGATTGAGTCCTTTTGGACATACGCTTACACAATTCATAATTCCATGACATCTATAAACGCTAAATGGGTCTGATAGAGATTCTAGCCTTTCTTGTGTTTTTAGATCTCGAGAGTCTGCTAAAAATCTGTATGCTTGAAGTAATGCTGCAGGGCCTACAAATTTGTCTGGATTCCACCAAAAAGAGGGACAACTTGTTGAACAGCATGCACATAATATACATTCATAAAGCCCATCTAATTTATCTCTTTCTTCAGGAGATTGAAGTCTTTCTTGTTCTGGGGCAGACGTTTCGTTTTGTAAAAAGGGTTTAATCTTTTCATATTGAGCATAGAATTCTGTCATATCAACAACTAAATCTCTTATAACAGGCAATCCTGGAAGTGGTCTTAACTCTATTTTATTTCTTTTTATCACTGATGAAATAGGCGTTATGCATGCTAATCCATTTTTTCCATTAATATTCATACCGTCAGAACCACATACACCTTCTCTACATGATCTTCTGTATGAAATGGATTGATCATCTTCTTTTAATATATGAAGTAAATCTAAAACCATGATATCTCTCTCAGGTTTATCAATGGTATATTCTTTCATATAAGGGAACTGATCATCTTCTGGATTGTAACGATATAAACTAACTTTTAATTTATTACCAAACATTAATAAGACCTTACCTTAGGTGGGAACGCGTCAACTTTTGAAGGGTTAAAGTTAACTTCTCTTTTTGTTACAGATTTTGAAATTGGATCAAATATGCTGTGGCATAACCAGTTCTCATCGTCTCTGTCTGGATAATCGTCTCTTGCATGAGCTCCTCTGCTTTCTGTTCTTTGAAAAGCAGATATTGCAGTAGATTCAGCAACTTCAAATAAATTTTGAAGTTCGATTGCTTCGACTCTACTAGTATTAAAGGCATCACTTTTATCTTTTAAATGAAGATTGTCTACCTTTTCTTTTAATTCATTTAATTGATCTAAGCCTTTCTTCATAAATTCACCACGTCTAAAGACTCCGAAATAGTTTTGCATGCACTCTTGTAGTTCTCTTTTTACTTCAGCTGGATCAAATCCTTTTGAAGATTCATTCAATTTATTAAGTCTTTCAAGTGAAGTATTTATATCTTCTCTTGTTGCAGAATCTACTCCACCTCCTGATTTTAATTCATTTTGAATATGCATTCCTGTTGCTCTTCCAAAAACTACTAAATCAAGTAGAGAATTTCCACCCAATCTATTGGCGCCATGCACAGAAACGCATGCAGCTTCTCCAGCAGAAAATAAACCTGGTATTAAATGATCTTCACCATTAACTCTTGTAAACGCCTGTCCTGATACATTTGTGGGAGTTCCTCCCATCATATAATGACATGTTGGAACAACTGGAATTGGTTCATATATTGGATCAACATGAGCGAAGGTCCTTGATAATTCACAAATGCCTGGCAATTTAGAATTAAGGACATCAGCTCCGAGATGGTCTAATTTTAAAAATATATGATCGTTTTTTTCACCACAACCCCTACCTTCAAGAATTTCAAGAACCATTGAACGTGCTACCACGTCTCTACCAGCTAAATCTTTAACATTTGGCGCATATCTTTCCATAAACCTTTCACCATCTTTATTAATAAGATATCCACCCTCACCTCTACAACCTTCAGTAACTAAAGAGCCTGCTCCATAAATACCTGTAGGATGAAATTGCCACATCTCCATGTCTTGAGCAGGGAAGCCAGCTCTTAATGCCATTGCTAAACCATCACCAGTATTTATTAAAGCATTAGTTGTTGAAGCATAAATTCTTCCTGCGCCACCAGTTGCTAAAACAGTTGCTTGAGCTTTTAAATATGCCACCTCTCCATTTTCTATTGAAAAAGCTATAACTCCAGTAACTTCATCTTTTGCGTTTTTTACTAGATCAACTGCAAACCATTCATTTAAAAAGTTAGTACCTTCTTTTACATTATTTTGATAAAGGGTATGGAGTAATGCATGTCCAGTTCTATCTGCGGCTGCACATGTTCTTGAAGCCTGGCCACCCTTTCCAAAGTCTTTTGATTGTCCTCCAAAGGGACGTTGATATATTCTTCCATTTTCAAATCTAGAGAAAGGCAATCCCATATGCTCCAATTCAAAGACAGCTTTTGGTCCCTCTGAACAAAGATATTCTATTGCATCTTGGTCGCCTATAAAGTCTGCTCCTTTAACAGTATCATACATATGCCAACGCCAGTCATCATCTGGATCTGCACTTGCAATAGCACATGTTATGCCCCCTTGAGCAGAAACAGTATGAGATCTAGTTGGGAATACTTTGGAAACAACAGCTGTTTTTAATCCAGACTTTGCCAATTCAAGAGACGCCCTCATTCCAGAGCCGCCTCCACCAACAATAAGCGCATCAAATTCAATCGTTTTAATATTATTAGTAAAAATGCTATTCATTATTATTATTGTTTATAATTATATATCATTATAATTTATAACCATATTATATATAAAACTACCGTTAAATAAATACTTCCCAGCAAAACAAAGACAAAATAGTACATTTTTCTTAAAAAATTTGCATATTCTGATACAGACTTATTTAAAAATCCTAATGTTCTATTAGTAAGATAGTCGGTCCCAACCGTCCATAAACCTATAAATGCATGAAGTATGATTAATAAAAACACTACAGAAGACACGATTCTAATTTGAAAAGATAAGAAAAAATCTGACCAGGAAAAGAAATCTAAATCATTAGAGTAAATAAAGACAACAAGATAAACCAAATATGTAAATATAAACAGCGAGGAATATCGTTGGAGATTCCATAACAATAAGCCTTTCATATAAAGTTATAACCAAGAAATAATAAAAAACTTAGCATCCAAAAACATATTACGAAAATTGCAGAATAATTAGCGCCTTGGAGGGATTCGCCAACATGAAAGAAGTCCATTATTAAATGTCTTATGCCTGTCAAAATGTGATACCAAAATATTGAAATACTTATATAAAAAAATATTGAGAAAATATTGAAAGTATTTAGACTGCTTAAAAGTTGATCAAAATTTGATTTTGATGAAGTAGATTCACTAATTATATAAAGTAATAACGGCAAAGTAACAAAGAAAACATATATACCTGAAAGTCTATGAGTAATAGATGAAAATGCAGACATTGGAAGCCTGATTTTAGTTAAGTCAAGATATACTGGCCTTTCTTGCATTGTGTGCTTAGTTAATAAATATTAAAAATTTATCTAGTTGAATGAAATTATACAGCAGATTTTTTATATAACTATGATTAAAGAATTACTTCTTTTGTTTTTTATTGTGCTTTAATAATCTTTGTCTTTTTTTGATTTGTCTTTCTGTTAATTTGTTTTTTTTACCTTCATATGGATTGTCTGCTTTTCTAAAAATTAATCTTAATTGGATGCTAGACAAGCCTAAATTAGACCGAAATGAATTCTCAAGATACTTCTTATAATTATTTGGTATTTTCTTATCTTGGTTAGAATGAATAATAAGTGTTGTAGGACAAATTCCACCAAAATGAACATGTTTAAATTTAAGCTGTCTTCCTGCAACTGTTGGTGGTGAATTTACTGAAACAAATTTTCTAAGTAAATTATTCAAATTAGATGTTGTAAAATTTTTTTGAGATAGGTCAATTAATTTATTTGTTTGATTAAAAACTTTTTTAAATCCCTTTTTTTTAATTGCTGATATTTCAAGCTTTACAAGGTTTAAGAAAAACTCTGACTGCATTTTTTTTGTAGCGTAAAGTTCATCAAGTTGTTTTTTTGAAACCAAATCAATTTTATTTAATGCAAATAAAATAGGTTTGCCATTCTCTATAATCATGTTCAATATTTTTAAATCTTGATCAACAAGCCCTTCTGTTGCATCACATAAGAAAATAACTATGTCACTTTGTTCAATTGAATGTATCGCCCTAACATAGGAAAAATACTCAACTTTATGTTTATATTTATAGCCTTTTCTTATTCCAGCTGTGTCAATAAATATAAATTTTTGATCATCAAATTGAAAAGGAACACTAATAGCATCTATGGTTGTTCCAGCAATTTCACTTACCACCAACCTATCTTCATTAATCAAATTATTTATAAAAGTTGATTTGCCTGCATTAGGTCTTCCAAGTACAGCAACTTTCTTGCCCTCTGGAAGATCAATCGTTGTATCTGGCACTTTGGTTTCAATATGTGACTTTAATAAATTTAAATTTCTAGAATGTTCTGCACTAATTTTTATATAGTCAGTTATGCCGTTTTTAGAAAGATCTTCATCAATTGAAGAATCAGATTTTTTATCAATTTTATTTATTACAGCAATAAATTCTTTATCTAATTTGCGTAATTTGTGGATTATATCTAAGTCTTCTTTGTTCAAGTTTTCAGAACCATCGAATAAGAGAATAATTAAAGAAGACTCCTCTACTGCCAACCAAGCTTGATGAGAAACCGCCTCTTTAATATTTTCTTTTTGATCAACAATGCCACCTGTATCAATAATTAGGGTCTTCTTTTCTTTTAGTTTAATGAAACCATGATTTCTGTCTTTTGTGAGGCCAGGAAAGTCAGAAACTATTGCATCTCTTGATTTTGTTAATTTATTAAATAAGGAAGATTTACCTACGTTAGGTCGTCCTATAATTGCTATTGAAGTAAACATTTTTTTTAACCATCTTATATATTAACGGAAAATAGATTAAATGCTTCATCAATAACATACAGGCTATTGCTTCTGGTAAAGATTGATTTTATCGGTTTTCGAGATAATTTTTTTCTTCCAATTGTTTTTCCATTAAGGGGATCAATGATATGGATGTAACCTTCAAAATCTCCAACAATCAGGCTTCCTTTGTAACTCACTGGATTTGACAACTCTCTGTTTAAATAATCTTCATTTATCCATGATTCCTCAAGAGAGGTCAAAGAAAATGATTTCATAGTTGAATCAGCCTCAGCAACTATTAATAAGCCTCTCATGATTATTGGTGAGTAAAAAGATGATATTTCATTTGTCCAGACAGATCTTTTTTGAGCAATATCAAAAATATTTAAATTTCCTTGATAGTTAGTTGTATAAACTAAACCACCTTCGATTACTGGACTAGAATCTCCATCAATAAGATTTGCTAATTCAGATGTACCACTAACATATGATATTGCTCCATCCCATAATGGGAATCCTGAATTTATGTCAAAAACCCCTAGCCTACCATTATCAAAAGATACAAAAACTTTATCATCTGATAACACAGGACTGCTGCTTCCTCTAACAGTAAGTGGAGGCAGTTTAGATCTATATGACCATTCAATTTCACCAGATACCCTATTTAAACCTATAAGTTCACCTGATCCTGATTTGACTACAACTATTTTTGTATCAATTACCGATTTGCTTAAAATTTCGCCTTTAACATTGGTGCTCCACAATTGTGCTCCATCTTTCTGATCTAAAGCAATGACGTTGCCATCAACGTCTGCCACAACCACAATACCAAAACCAGCTGCAGTTCCAGAAGCTAAAAAATTTAGTTCAGTTGACCAAACTGTTTCACCATTGTTTATAGCGATAGACGAAAGAGTACCTTCGGAATCGGCAAAAAATAAGTTTTGAGAGCTAAAACCTGGCTCAAAATTTCCAATTTCATTTTCACCATCAAACGAAAGATTCCATGTAATTGAAAGATCCTTTTGATTTTCGTATGACAAAAGTTCTTTTGGCTCATCGAGATCAACTTCATCAGTTTCCCAAAACTTTAAACCTTGCAATGATGAGCATGAGCTCAAAATAAATACAATTTGAAGGATTGCAAAAAAAT